>Ga0209489_102546_pt1 | contig 36934 bp, 10 predicted proteins | sample SiratrowhiteBW_FD_187527 | JGI IMG/M metagenome (GOLD analysis project Ga0209489, IMG submission 187527) | Root nodule microbial communities of legume samples collected from California, USA - Siratro white BW (SPAdes) (version 2) | ecosystem: Host-associated > Plants > Roots > Nodule | place... | reverse complement strand
TATATATATATATATATATATATATATATTGAAATTTTGACTTCTTCAATGGAAAATGTAAATGTACTGAAAATTCAATGTATGAGTTTGAAATTTTACATTATTTAGATGTGGACTTAATGAAGGTAATATAAGAAAATAAACTCATATTAATCATTGCAGTAAGATTTTTTTATATATATAATTAATCATGTGATGTACTTCTACGTAGTTTAATAATACACGTCACTCTAAAAAAATACTAATATACTCTACTTTCAAACTCAGCCAGTCAGCATAGAGCTGAAGAAAAAATGGAGTTTTCGTGCTGTGAATAAATTATATCTAACTATATATCACATAGATATGAAAAGACAAAAGAGATAGTGTAAAATAATATTTATATTGCAATTAATTGAGATAGAGTGAAAATAAATCTTCTAACAATAGTACTGCGAATAATATGATAAAAAAATTGAAACTAATCATTGTTTCGTGACAAAACCTACTTTAAGTTTGTCATTATAGGCATCAAATTATTTCTATTTTGTTTCTTAAAAAAGTGTGTTTACTACAAATACTTACGCTATATATATATATATATATATATATATATATATATATATATATATATATTAGTAAACATGGATTTAGCTATAGAAAATAATATTTACTGTAGAAAATGATTTAGAGATTTTTAGAGACTAAAAGCATGTAATCATAGACTTAGATATAGTTATTAAAAATAATATATTATCATAGACTAGTCATTAGAAATTATATTTATTCCATTAAAGACTCTTTATTTTAGTTTCTAATTAATTATGGTCAGAGAAAAAGTTTCAATTGTTATTTATTTAGTATATTTTATTGGTTTCAAATTGAATTGAGAATATAGACTGATTTTTAGTTTCTAATATAAAAATAATTAGATTATTCTCCAGTCACTACAAATATATTAGATACTCATTAGTTATAATGGAATCAAAGACCGAAATTTAGTCTCCAATAGAAATAGAATTATCAGTAAATATAGTGTAAATACTTGTAATAAATTAAGAAACTAATAAGCAATAAACAGTAATTTCTTAAATTGTAGTATAATGTATAGGAATCATAATTGGCTTTCATTTTTAGAATTTTACATGTATAAAACTTATAGTATAATATAAATAATTTTTTTCTGCTATATTAACAATATAATGAAATAATATAAAATGAATAACATAAATTTACTGTTTTATTTCCAAGGAAAATCGAAGACTATTTTTTCCTTTAGTTACATTTTTATTCATAACTAATAACATATGATAATATTAGTATAATTAATATCATAAACATGTTATAAATATTATGAAATGTGTCATATGAAACATGTGTTCCTTTAAATAATTTAGATATGTTTTTAACATCACCTTTTAATTTCTGTTTTATCACTTGAGCAAGTATTTGTCTTTTACCCTTTTCATGAACAAGTATCGAGGTTATGGCTGACAATATAATAAAAGAGTTGAATGACTTGTTGGGTTATGAAATTAAAATATAGATGTTTGAGATTTTAGAGTGTTAATTATTTTATGCTATATTTAATGATTTTAAATCTAAATTTAAGTGGTTACATAAATAATTAATGATAGTTTCAAATTATAAATGTTTCACTATAATTTAGTTACTATTTTTAGTCCCTATAAAACGAATCACAACTTTGATTTAAATAATTTATCATTATATAAATTTCTGAATAATTGATCATCGATTATCGGTTATACGTAACCAGTTATTAATTTAGCTTCTTTATAATTATTTTTTGAATTAATTATTCTAATTATTCACTAATCAAGTTTAATTATAATTGGTTACTGAATTAATTTTTTACTGTCACTTACTAAACCAAATTCTTAATAATTATCACTTATTCAATTTCTATATAATTAATCATTAAAATGGTTTTTAAATTAGTCTCCTAAATTAGTGACCAATAATATAGTTACTTTTTAAAACTAGAATTTAATTTGTTCTCTAATTACTTTAGTGATAGATTTATTAATTTAAATGCTACTAATTCCGTCTCTGAAAGCAATCTTTATTTTATAGGTTTTTACTTCATAAGATAAATTTATTTATTTATAGCTAAGAATGGGAATTCAATTTGGTAATTAACTACATAGATTGATTTTGAAAAAGAAAAAGGTGGTGCAAGTGAGTTACCATTTCTAAATTGAAATTGTAGCTATCAAGTTGCAATCTTCACTTATTATTTTATACATAAAATTATCATCTTCAAAATAAAAATAATCTCAGCATAAAAAATAAATAGAATAATGAAAATTCTAACAGAATCATAATTTTAGTTTATAATTTATTTTACCGAAGTCGTGAATATCAACAATCACGAATTTCTTTACAACAATAGCTTTTCTTAATCTTTTTTATCGAATTATTGAACTTGGTATTAAAATTTGTAATTCTGAGTTGAGAAAATTAAATCATTAAAACACAATTTATGAGGAACTTTCCTATTTGTCAGGGGGGAAATGTACTATTTTTACTAATGGGAAAATAATCAAGCATGCAGTCGTTTTGATCGTTCAATATGCAAAGTCAAGTTATCCATTCACCAATCCCATAACTATATTTTCGTTGAAGATTAGCAGTCATTATCCAAAAGTTAGTTGGGAATATAAGTCAAAATAAATTTAATATTCTTTTCCTTAACTTAATTTAATGTATTAGATAATGTATGAATAAGATAATAATGATTATTGAATCGAAAATGATTGATAGGGAAGATATTATCACAATTTCTTTCTAGCGAAATTATTTGGTTTATTATATCATTTATTATTAAATTACTGTAAATATTTATTCTCATCTTCTCATATTTGAGATGTTTAATTTTTGATAGTGATATGATGTATGTTGAAAATTCTTATCAACAAGATATGAAAAATTATAATATATAAATAGATTTTATATTATATAAATGGGCTTAAATATTATTTTAAAATTAAATATTTAAAATTTACTTTTATAATATTATATGAGTCAATGATGGAAATATATCATATCATTAATTATTGTATCTTTTCTTAGTCTTACATTCGACATGTCGATTTTCACGAATAGATATAGAACTCACGTTATCAAGTCAAATTTATAAGGTTGAATAAAATTTAAATTTTACTTTTATAAAAATTATTACTTTGAATATACAAAGTGTGTGACGTATGGTTTTATTCATAAGTATCATGGTGCTTATTAACAATAGATATTTAAAATAAATTTACTTGTACTTCTGATATTTAATTGAATTTATTTCGATACTCTTATTTTTTTAATCCTCGTATCGCTTGATTGTTTGAAAACCATTACATTGACACTATTATACTAACTTTCTATCGCTTGAAAAACATATCTCATATCCTATAACAGATAATGTTATAATTGTTAAAAAGGAAGTTCAGTCACGTAATTTAAAAAAAAAAAAAAAACTGAGTGTGATTATATTTCATCTAATAAATATGATTATCTTTTTTTATGCATTTTTACAAATTTTGTCCATCATTCAACCCAAAATATTAATATTATATATGATTAAATTTAGTCTTGATATATCATTTGACTAAAATATCAACATTATATATAATTTAAACATTTTTTAAGAATAATATTTATCTTTTTATAGGATAAGAATGATTAAGATTGATATACAGAGGGAAGGAATTCTAATTGACAAATTCATTTGTTTTTTTATGTTATTGTCACTCCTTAAATTTTTAAGTCGTTTTAAATTTTATAAATAAATTTTATAGTAAAAATAAATCTTATAGATTTTAAGCTTAACTTAACTTTATAAAATCAGTTTAAAAGGTGAGGTTTGTATCCTATTTATAAATTATTGAAATGACTTTGAGTGGGATCTCTATGCATCCCCTCACGCTATGCATCCCCTCACGCTAAGACTCCTCAACTCGAACGCAAAACTTATATATAAAAATATTTTTATAGCGATCCGATAGCGGATAATCTGATAGACCCAATAATCTTGTTAGAATAAGTTCTGATATCATAAATAAATAAATAAAAAAAACCAACATCCAAAGAAAAGATTAAAAAATTTAAAATCAGTTAATTTCACTAATGAAATCAACTTTCATCACTTCACTTGTTCAATTCCATTATCATAGAAAATAGTAATTCAGCATGAATTATCTTGCAAACTTATACTTACCAAATAATTACATCAAAATAATATTAAACATATAAGAGCCAGATGAGTGTAATAAAATAAATGGAAATAAGAAGTAGTCTCCAAACAACAAAAGGAACTAAATTTTTTAAGTTTAGTACATACATTATACACCAAGCACACAAAAAAAAAAGTAAAAATCTTCAGTCAATTGCATATTCAGAGATTAAATTATGTTAACAGTTTTAGATTTTGTTAAATATCAAATTAATTAGTATACAACATTATAACTCAATAAAATAGTTAAATATAAATAGGAGAGGAGAAACCGAGTTCTGTGAATCACATACAATAAATAGTTTTAATTAAATTTTACAAAAATCAATTTATAAATTAAGATTTTTATTCATTTTTATAATTTAAAATAACTTTATTTTTAATAGACGTGAGATATTTAAAATAAATTTTATATAAATATATATGTGATATTTATGAAGGGTTGGAACTGAAATTTCAACTAAACATTAAACTTAAATTGTACTTTTCATAAAATAGCAGAAAAGATATTAACTTATGTATAATATGAGTTAACCGAGGGGTGGTTTCAGAAACCAGCTATGGTTCGAACTAAAATTGTTTCAAAACAGGTTCAGTTCATTTTCAGAGTGGGTTTGACTTTAAACTCGTTCAGTTTAAAGCAGATTAGTATAAACCCGTGAGTTCATATGTGTTTTCTACGTATTATTGCTCAATTTCCTTCATGATCATCTTTCAGTTTGCAGCAATTGAAATTAGAACTATGATTTTGGGGACTTCAAATTTTGATGTGGCTTGCAATGGTTTCATCAATTTAATCAATGTTATGGCGATCTTATGTTGTGTATTTGTGGATCTTTAACAAAGGCCGAATAAGTATTGGTTTTTAAGAAAACTTGGACCCATAGTTTGTGTTCACAAAAAGAAAAAAAGCCCCAAATCATGTTTCCTCTGTTTACTGTCTCTAATTTTATTATCTGTTACTTTCTAAAAATAAATATTTCCCTCTATCTATCATTTTAATTTTTAAATAGCTTTTTTATTCAATTATACCTCTATCAGAAAAGAGAGAGATCAAAATCATTTATTGTATTTCTTAATGTGTAAGAGAGCAATACAGATACCTTAGGTTTTGGGTTTCAAAGCAATTTGAAAAGACTGCTATTGATGCAATGGCACTCTTATATACTGATATTAATGTCAGTAATAATGGGTCTTTGGAAGCGATTTAACAAACATCAGACATGAGCCATCCTTGTAAAATGGATTCACCCCATCTCAAATCAAAATCTTAAACCTAATGATATGATTTTTTATGCAGATTGTTTCATAAGTTATGAGAATTTCTGATGAATGGCTCTTCTGGGTCAACAGGTACAATCAAAATCAATTATGCATTACAAAATAAGTTTTGTCAAAACACTAACAATGATTTTCATTTCTAATGTGGCGGTATAAATGTCATTGCATTAATAACGATTTTACAAAATTTGAACTCTTGTACTAGTTCAATATTAAGTGGAATATGTGAAAGTAAATAAATTTGACTTATGTTCCAGTACATTCTCTTACGTAAGAAATAATTACTGAATTACAAACTCAGTCAAATAACATGATGATACCTATTTATACTATTGGTAGATTCCTACCATATCTTTGCATTTGTTGAGAACAAAGGTGAAGAGTAGGATCATTGTTTCCACCTAACAAAGCTATTTCTATCTTTTTACCATGTTACAGACAGTGGTGGCAATCATTGAATTTTGCGTGTGGATTAGAGAATTGAGGGAACAAGGAATCCATGTCATGGCTTTTGTGGACATTGGACTAGACTAGACCATCATGTAATGAAGGTTACACCAAAGACAATAACATTATTTAAAATGTTTAAGCTTTGTTTCAATGATTCGATACTAAGCCTAACTATTTTGCTTCTGAACTTGTGTTTAAATTGCTGCAAGAAGCTTGATTATGTGTAAATTCCTTTGAGAAGCAAGTGGAACTAAACCATACCTTGTTGTTGAGCACTTGTTTCCACAGTGTATGGTTATAGTTTTTTTAGAACCTTTACAGTGAACAACTACAAACAAAATTGCAAAGGACAAGGTAGAATAAGGTGGTTTCAATTCATTCTCAAGATTCTCAACTTTATTCTCCTGTAAAGTCTAAAAGCAACTCAATTATGCCAACCAAGATCTCATTGCCCTTTTACCAAATCTTCACTTATATTCATGTCTTAATCCAACAACTCTTTTTCAGATTCTCTCAAAAAATCATAACATTAGTGCTGTTTTTTTTCTCCACCAAGTTTGGTAGAAATGCAGTACCAGACACTACTCAAAGAACCAACAGTCAAACGAAATATCAGTACATCAAAACAGAGAAACAACACACATGCTCAACCAACTATTCTGATAATATCACTCAAATTTTTTTCTGCAACTCAAATTTATTTGCTTTCTTTTTCCTATGATAAAAAATAATTAGTATGTATCCTTTCAACAAACAAAGAGTCAAAGCAAGAATTGAAAAAAAAAATACACAAGAAACAAAAAAGATGTTAAAAAATTTAAGAAGGAACATGTTCCTTATCTTAAGAAGTAGTCTCTTGAGTTCGAGATTGAGTTCTTAGTAGTATACAGTTGTGTTGAATACTCGAACTGTGAAAGATGTTTTGCTCACGTGCTCTTACATGCATAGATCAACAAGGAGAATTCAACTCTATCTTTATCTTTCTGTGCAATCTTTTCCTCTAACCACAATCTGCTATCCAAGCCACTTCTGGTCCTGAACATGAACACTGCATACCCAGAAGCAGGATTGAAAAACCAGTTATGAACATCCCAAAGCAAATCCACCAGCAACCCATCAACAAAAATCGTTTGGTTGCCCCTGAAATTCCACTGCAGCCTCTTCACACGGATCACCGTTTTCTTATCAATGCAAACGGACAAAACAGGAGCCTTCAGGCCCTCGTTCTCCCCACCGCAACGGATCAAAATGTCGTGCCAAGTTCCGGTGTCACAGAACTGAGCCTTGGTGGCGTAAACGGCGTTGCCGGAGCAATGTTCACGCCGCGACAAAAGCGAAACTTTGGCCAAAAGGGTCCTCGTTTTGAACTTCTTCACCACATCTTCTTCTCCCAGAACGAGGCCTATCTCCGCATCAACAACAATCGCCACGTAAAACCCTTCTACAGGTTCGGGACCAGTCTCGTACTTGGCCTTCGAGAGGTCCCAGAAGACTTCAACTTTAGAATCTTCCGATTCCAGCACCTTGCTCCCTTTCTTTTTCCTGAAAAACCGCGAATTTGTGTTGAGCCTGAAAGACTGCGCCAAAGGGTTCTCTTCCCCGAAGGTTATGGTGAGTCCTTGGTTGGAGTGGCTCCTGCACCACGTGACTGTGATCAGAACCTGCTTTTGGTTGGAGAGGGTGGTTTTGTAAACAGAGGAAACAGAGTTTTGTGTTGAAGGTGTAACACTGGGAGATATGCACGCGTTGTTCGAGTAGCTAGAACACGAAGAGTGTGCCACATTCACTGCGTTCTCATTGAAGCAAGAGATTATATCTGCCATGTTCATTTTTGCATAATAAAACCAACTAGAACTTGAGATCTGAAGATTTGAACTTTGGACCAAACGGGTGGTGGGTGCTTTTTGTTTTTCAGAATCTAATGAGAAATCATGAGCTCAGAGAACAGATTTGAAGAGTTTTTGTGCTGGCTTGGTTTTCTGAAGAGGAAGAAGCAAAATCAACAAAAAGGGTAGGGAGAAGAAAGAAAGAGAAGAAAGAGAAGAAGACAATGTTGTTCCTGAAAAGGACCATTACCATTTAATTTCCATTACCATGACTTTAGCTTCTCTCTTACCTTAAACTATATACCTATGTACCTGCATACCTATAAATAATGATATTAGCAAAATGCTAAAGAAAAGAATAGAAGAATGATGATACAAAAACCTATGTGGGGTGCTTTTTTAATCCATTTTGCCAGTTAATAGCTGCAATTATTTTACACATTATATTTGAAAGTTGGAAAAAGATGAAAAAAAGGCTTACCAAAAAGTTTATCTTTCTCTCTACCCTCTGCTTCTTTTTCAGTACTTTCTTTGACATCATGCCATGCTTTACAAAACTATTATAAATATTTGTGTGACAAGAAGATGGAGACAGAGAAATAAAGGGGGTCCTAGAATACATAAACTATGAACTCACTATTTAGTTACCCATGAATTATTATTACTCTGTTCTTTAATGCTGCATTATTTTGCACCTGGGATTTCACGTTAGTTAAGAATCTATCAGTAGTTTACCAGTTACGAGGGACCAATATCATTGATGAATTATGAAAAATTTACGTTAGTTTTTGAAAAATGTTTTGCAATACTAAACCCATTGATAACTACTCCCAACTGTAAAAAGTAAATTAATGTATCCCTTTTGGTTTTTGAAACTTCAACTCGTTCTATTCTATCAGTGTGACTCGTCAATTTTCACCATAAAATATTAACCAATCTTGTGCATGGTTCATTTTTAGATTAAATTTGCCTCGTAGCTTTTAGTTGGATTTCCTTTATTATACTTCCTGGTGTTGTTTAAAGGGTTTTCACATAAACCAAATAAAATATTTAACTTTTTTTTTAAATATAATCTTTAATAAGTTACATATCGTATTTCTTACAGTTTTTTTTTATATTTTAATGTGTTATATATATATGTGTGTGTGTGTTTCTCAATATTATCATAACTAGTTGTTAGCTTTATATTAATTAAATTATGGATATAGTTAGAAAACATTATTATGGTCAAATTTTAAAAAATCTCAAATAGAAAAAAAAAAACATTCTTATTATAAAAAAAGAACCGAAAGAGTATTTAGCGAAACTTCTTATTCTTTATTCACAAAACACTTGTAAGACTTTATTTGGAGAAATTAAATTCGGCAATACTCACGTAGAAGAATTGTTAATAATAACCAAACAGTTTTAAAATGAGTATAATTGAATTCGATAGAATTAATTTTAACTTATTAAATATAATCGAATCCATATTAATTTAGAAATGGGCTTTCATTATTTATTATTTTAACTTCATTTTAGTTTACGTATCTTCAAATCAATATTAATCCTTCTCTATATTTAAATTTAACATTTAATAGCAAATTTTTTAATCTTAATTTTTTAAAATGTAAGACCTAATTTATCAATTCGAAAAGATAGAAACAAAGTAAAATTTTCCATAAAAGTATAAACTAGATAGTGTTATTAAAATAATGATAAAATTGCTATTAAAGTATATATTTTTCTTCAAATATGTAAAATATGATTTTTCATTAATGGAAAGCCTTAGTTGGACTTAGGTAACTGTAGTACATTGTTGGTAAATTCTACTACTTCAAGTTATACTATCTATCAAAACTATAATTGATAATCACTTGCTACTACGAAATTTTCAGTTTTTGTCATGATCCTAAAATTGTTACTACTAAATCTTTACCTAATATTGATAACCTTTTAATTTAAGTCTCACTATCAACCCTAATTTTCTGCACGAGTTGGTAAAGCATCTTGAAAACTCTTGAAGCTAAATTTTCCATTTTCCACGCACCCATTAACCAAAATCAAAACCCCAAAATTAGGTAAGGATTTGGAAGCAAACAAAACTGTGGGATGCAATATAATTTTTTGGTTCTTTTACCTTTCATTTTCTGGCTCCAACTTTTTACCTTTATTGTGATACCCAAAAACATGAAAACGCCAATGGGGAAACCATGAATAAAGGTTGGCCCACAAAATAAATTTGGCCTGAATACACACCAAACCCTACTCCCTACTCCCTATACACCTATGATTAAAAGCACTACACTTGCTACAAGACAAAACAATTTTTCTATTTTTTTTTCATTTATTTATTATTTACTGTCATGCAATAAAACCAATAATGAAATATTTAATATCATTTTATAATGGGGTGGAACTATTTTTTTTTTATTTAGTGCTCCTCCTCTACTTGTTGTAGTTGAGAAAGAAAGACATTTCAATATGAATCATTGCAAGCCAATGATCATTAAATAATTATTATAAGCAGTCTTCTAATATTTTCTTAATGTTCTTTACAATTGTTTAATGAAGAAAGTATTGAATGTTTCCAACGTTTTTAAAATACTGAAGTTTTGATAAGTGATTCCTTTATAAAATAATGATAGAATTGTTGAAGAAGAAAATATAAAAGGATACAGAATTGCCCGTTTTAAAAACTTTGGTCAAGAGTTCCATTTTTTTTTAATTTCATCTGTAATAATCACTATTTTAGTGATGAATACAATTCACACCAAACTTCCAAATTTATTTTTTATTTGCTCCTATCAAAATTAAATGGAAAATCTATAGTGGAAACTTGAGTTTATCCGAACACTCAAGTGAGAGTTAAATTAATTAATCAACTTTATAATTATTTACAAATAGTCAAATTTTGACCTTTTCATCATCTCATCACATTAAACATTTTAAAACAAGTTGGCATGATTAGTAGAATAACATGGATGAGGCTTAGTTGAAAATGCCCCAAACAATTTTTAAAGCCAAGAGAGAAAGTGAAAGAATATATAGATGTGTTTTTGGCAACAACTTTTTTAAATAATAATTTTTTTTAAATTCGCTCATCAGTTTAATGGAAAAGAAAAACGTTAAATAAGTTTGTCTAACTCGATGTTATGTACTATGTTGGGATTTATAAGAATGTAATGAGATAAGAGAAGAAATAAATGAGGAATGGAAAAAGAATGGGGAATCTGTCATACAGAACTTAAAACAGGGACATCATTATTTTGGTTCGTGTATTGAGGTACAAGTGTGAAGCCATAAGTATTGAGTTTATGGACCCCATGTCCTCATTAAATTTCAACTATATTTTTTATACACCCCTCGTTATGAACCAAAAATTATACATTTCTTCTCATCAACGTAAGTTCATCAAGTAGTTGGTGAATCTGAATTCCTTTTTTGGTAAAGGAACTTCAGAGTTTGATAATTCCCTAAGTTCGATGGGTTCAATCTTCCGTCAGTTTTGATTTTCAGTTTTTAATAGAAATAACTATGACTACATTTTCACGCTTAAAGTTAGTTTTCAATCAATATAAAGAGAATATATAATAATAGTTAAAGATTTATTTTCTTTTATTTCATGGTATTTACTTATTTATATCAATTTTATTAGGTTTTTTATCTGTACAATGAATAGAATAGGTCAAAATAAGTCATAATATCTTTTTCATTGTGATTTATCTATCATGTGATACTTGTTAATTATGTTATTAGATTATGATTTTCGATTGACAGATGCTCACAGAAAATGTTACCGAAATGCTTTAATATATAATATGAACTGTTACAAATTATGTAATTTGTTTCGTGAAAAAATTAAGGTGGATAAAATGTTTACTAAAGGGATCATTAATTTATCCTATATAAATTTACTTTATATTAAAAAGAAATTAATATTATGACTATTAATTATAGGTTTTTTTTTACTCAATCAAGTGTTCATGTTAAGTATTTAAATATAAAGTGAAAATAAAAGAAAAGATATTCATAAATTTTAGATTTATTATGATGACTTCATGGTATTTTAGATTTGTTTATGATTTATTAGTGTTAAATATCTCGTATTATTCTTTAAAAAAAATTCATAGATCAATCTAACACGTATAAATAGAAACACAGATGAATCTAAATACATAAATATATTATTTTTCTTCTTAGTTAATTGAGAAAATCTTATATAATGTGTTCAAAACACAAGTTAACTTACGAAGATTTTGAGAATTATAAGGAAAGTAAGTGGAACTGAAACTTTTGAAATAATAGCTAACAATTTAATACACTATATAAGCTACTTTTGGTAAATTCGTAGTGGATATGATTACGAATGCTTCTTTTTCCCTCACTGCTAATGAATTCAATTTTAACATGGCTTCGAAGACGAGTAGGATCCCACTGTTTTTCTTCTTCTTTTTTCATGTTAATTTAACTTTAGTTGAATGAAGATTCCAAAGCTTGAAATACATCTAAACGTGAAGGTGACAATTCAAAAGGGATAAAGAATCCATCTGAAAAGGAAATTATTATGTTTTGGCCTTATGTAAATACCAAAAAATTCTCTTCAGAAACATGTCCACAAAGAATCCATCTTTTGAATTGCATGATCCCATTAAAACTCTCTTCATGTTTATGTATCAAATTATAGGTAACATATTTGAATATATTTTTCAATATTATAGTACATGTAAAATTCCATTTAACATATACTTTTGTTTCTGAATGAAAAATGGATAAAGTTGTATTGTAAGGAAATAATTATTTTGGTCATACAAAGTTGAAAAAAAAAAGAGGAAAAGAGAATGTTAAACTTGTTGCAAAAGCAACATTAAAAACTGCATCTGCATGTTAACAAGTTGCAGTTGGTGAGAATGATAAAGAAAGAGCAAAGACAATGTACCATAGCCAATTCATTCCTTTGAGTGAATACAAGGTGCAAAACGAATGACAGAGTGGCCCTTTGGTTTCTGACATCACAGCTTTATTATCTTAATCTGCAAAAGTTTTTCAACCAAAAAAAAAAAAAAAGTTAGAAAAGTCTTCTTCAAGGTTCTTTTATTTAAGAATTAAAAACCTAAAATATCAATCTTCTTACAACCATATCAATTCCACAACATGCACGAAGTAAAATACCCTCTTTTTTTATGTTGTTTGTCCTAAGCTCTGGCTAATCTCATATTTTAGTATGCTTTAAAAAATGTTTTACTCTAGATTAACATTCACTGATAATTTTTTAAGTGTGCTAATTTATATCGAAAGAATCTATTTTTAATTAGGAGGTTCGTTAGATATATTGTTGTTACTATATTTGAGATCTTGCTAGTTTGGGATTTAGAGTTTTATTTGTTTTTAAAAAGAAGTTATAATACTTTAATTCTGTATACACTAAAATACATCCATTTTTACATTGAACTAAATTATTATTATTTTTATTATATAATATTTTTATTAAAAAGAATTAGTATCAAATGGAAGTAATTTTTTAATATGATGTCAAAATATATTTTTTCTTTAAAAAGTGTTTCAGAGATTAAAGAAAAAAGGTATAAAATTTAAGACTATAGAAGAAACTCTAAATCTTCCATAAATTAACCAGAGCTAATCATTATATTTAAAGTATTATCTATTTTAAAATTTTAAACTCCATTATAATTTTATATTTAAAAAAATTAAAAAATATATATTTAAATTATCTTGAACCTTAATTTTTAAACTATATAAAATTATTAAACGTCCACAACACCTATTTTCTATTTTGAATATATAAGTAACTGAAAATCTTATTTTTACAGTTAGGTTCTGATAAAAATAACTTGGCAGTTGGGTCTCATAAAAGAAGTGAAGGTCTTTCCATGTGAGTCTGGGCTCATGTGCCAGTGCCCATAATTGCGCGCAATTTCAAGAACAAGAATCATTCATAAACATAGAAATGTTGTTACAAAAATAATCCAAATAAAAGAAGCACACTAGTAGTAGCTTTTAAATCTGCTTTTGTCCCAATATCTAGAACAATCTGTGTTATAAAAATCATTAGGGCAAAAAGCTGTTTCGTTGACCGTACTATAATGCTCTGAATAAGATGCAATTTTGGGCTGTGTGTTAACACTATGGTCGTTGAAGTACTAAACAAAACTTTGGTTATTAATGTTCCATCACGTGGACTTTATGGTGAACAAATTTATATGAACTATTCATATTCAATGCCAATGGCTGTCACTGAGGGCCACACTCTCTTACAGGGGAGGTTTCAGCTACAGCTGAAGGTACCAAATAAAACAGTTTAATGCCAAAGATCTTAAATTTCAAAGGAATATTATTAAATAAATGTAAGTGTTTTCATGCTATACAAATTTTCACAAGAGATGCAACTTTTTCCACTTTTGGCAATAATTCAAAGTGTTTTCTTCAAAACAATAAACATGATTAGCTTAAGATATACGTTTGTCAGAAGCATATTACCAACATGAATAAAAGTGGATTAACCAAACAATTCTTTTCTTTTCTTGGTGACATGACATCTATTGCTTTTGTTTATTAGACAATTGGTTTCATTAAGTGTTTTTATGCTACTTGCACTTTGGTGATCATGGCTGAATTGAGTAAATAAGTATGTTTTGTAGTTGCCACGTTTTGCTGCAATATTAAGATATTGGAAACTCATAGATGAAATAAAAATGACCTAAATTCTTGACCAAATTTTCAATTTTTTTTTTTCCTTGAAGTTTATAACTTCATAGCCAAGATCTGTAAATGATGGTGGGTCATGAGTGGTTCATTAAAGATAGTGCATGTGCAAGAGCAAGATTATTCTTGCAAGCTAATCTCTTCTCCAAAGAGGAGTAAAAAATGCAAGGCACAATGAAAATAATAAATGCCTTGTTTTGAAAGGCAATTTAGAAACAACTATATATGTTAGGATTTTGTTGTTTCTTTGAAGTTTGGTGAAGAGTCTTTTTTCTCCTTAAGGAGACCTGCATTTAATTTAATTCATGAAAATGACACTTAGAAATTCCAATGGATCCTTCAACCCCCTAAATTTTCCTTAAGGATAAAAGAAAATCTTTGTCTTACATCATAGGCAAGCAAAAAATTAAACATCAACATCAAAAAACAAGTTTTGAATGATTAGCAGATTAAATGGAAAATTGCACCATTGAATTCAAGTGTGTTCTGTTAACAGAATAGCCAACAATCCATTGAGTTATAAAAATTGTACTAGAACTTGAGAGCAATTATTTTAATAGCAGAATAATCCATAGTTCAATTTATTGAAACTCTAATAGAATTAAATAATCACCATGGATTTGCCTTTCATTTCCTATACAATTTTAGCTGTAAACCCAAAAGTCAACATGTGCAACTGAAAATATATAATGCAATTCTTATTTAGATTGCCTGTTTGGTTATGTCTTGTGTATTCGGATTTATTTCCATGACAAATATCCTGAAATAATTTAAAAATTAGTTATTTTGTTCTGCATAATGTTGGCCCCCTATTAGTGAATGAAAGAAAAATTTAATGGTATATCTCAACTAAAATAAAGGATAGGTATTACTTCATTTTGATTCAAATTTCAGAAAAAAAATGGGGTATGTTTAGTACACCAATTTTCAATTCTCTTAATCTTATTTAATGCAGTGCATTTAATTCCATTCCCCTCTAAATATTTTGGAAAATAAAAGGAATAACATGATTTTAAAAAAGATGAGAATGGATACAATGCTTCAACATCTCAAATATGCTTTAAAGAATGTGATACATTATTATTATATTAATAAAGAATATTTATTATATTATTTAATATATGTGAAGAAACATTAATTAGTGTAAAAGTAATTAATTTTGCTTATAATTACAAGTAGTAATAATATATGTGAAAATTTTATTGTTGTAAACTAATATTGAATTATTTATTACATAAAAACTAATGAAAACAGAAAAAATTAGTGTTTTTTTCATTCCATAAAATTTGAAGGTATCTCTCAATTGTTTTAGAATGTTTTACATTCTAGAAAATTCATTCTGAAATGAATGAGAGGATGGAGGAGATGCAAAAAGGAAAACTGAGTTACTGGAACCTCTTCTAGAAATGGACCAGGCCAGGTGATACACTAAAGTTGAAGCCCAAAATAAGTATTTTGTTGCTGAAAAAGGCTTTTACTAGCCTAGGTTAAAAAGTGTATTGTCACATTAATCTTTTACACTGAAGAAAATATTAAATATTTTTTTAATATTATAACCAGAATAAGAAAAAATTCGAAATAAATAACTTAGGAAATAATTATAACATATTTTGAAAATAAATTGATAGTACATTATGAAGTTTAAAAACTTGTATAAAATAAATGAAAAGCTTAGTTTTACAAATCCATGCGAGAACAGAAATAATGACAGGAACTAATGCGATAAATGTTTATACTTCGTTTAGAAATCTAAATAGCAATTACTAACTAAAAGATATTTCAAACCGTGATTGGCAAGTATTAAAATTATGTTCCGTTTCCAATCTCCTAATTGAAAAATAGAGGATCCTAGAAAATGTTCCCTTAAGTTCTTCGTCAATGTTCTATATTTAAATTACATCAATAAACGAAAGAAACAATTGCAAAATAATTTGGATAAATTTGAAGTGGATAATTAAATTTGAAATCAATATTCAGTGAGCTATCGATCTATATTGCCTTCCATTATAGTAAACTCAACATATCATCAGTATTTTACAGCCTTCTCCATAAAATTTTCTAACATCTTTATTTTTTAGTTAATATAGATTGTTCCACAAATAACTAGTTTTACATCAGCAAAAAAAAAGGATATCAAAATAGATATGCCCTTTTCAGTGAACATTTAATTTTGGCTTATTTTTTAGAGAAGAGAAAACTACTTGATTTTCCAACTTCAGATAATTCTTTAAAAGTATTATCTCACAAAACCGTCATCTAAGACACAGACACATCATAACTCCACCCAAAATTCTTGTATCAAAATCACATCAATGATCACAAGGAAACTGGTAATCAGGGCCTTGTGGGGAACTATCTAGCAACAAATATTAAAACAGTAAAAACTAAATGCAGCATTGATATAACTACTCTTCCATGGCATGATTCTCCTCGGATTGCTGTTGAGAAACCTTGACCTTGATCTTTGGTAAAGTAAGAGATGGATCCTGCTGAAGCACTGAAGGAGCTTTGACCAAACTGATGCCCTGCTCCAACTCTCTCACTGCCTCCTTCAGAAGCTTTTCCTTTTTGCCTTTCATCCTATATAAGTTTTTACACAACATCAGCAAAAGGCCAATGAAAATACTTTGTAAAGCTTACCAATATAAAAAATAAGGAATCAAAGATGACCTATTCTTATGGTGTCTTTCCTCTCTGGTGACTCTGATCTTATCAATCTTTGGAATAGCCTTCAGGACATTCTCCGCAAGATTCCTGTCATATCTTTCAGGCCTGTTTCGCTTTCTCTCAAACTCAAAGGTCGAGTCCTAAAACAAAAAATAGTAGCTGTTAAGTTTGCCCAGAACAAGGCAATTAAATTAAGAGGGTGCCTACTAACCAAATAAATTACCTGTGTCATATCCTTTCCATGCACACGACGATATGCCTTGGTCCATTTTACCTTGCGGGGATTTCTCTTCATTTTGAAGTTTTTGTGGCATTTAGACCTACAAAACCGAAAAATCTGCAAAAAAATAACAGTTAATCTCATCTGATATAACAAGAACAATCAGTAAGATATAAAATACTGAAGAGGATGAATTGATGAAGTGTAGAATACTCAAGAGTTAGAACTTATTGAAAGAGTGGTCTTCATTTTACCTTTGCATCATTGCGAACAAACTGGATTCCATGTCCAGGGTATACGGTTGAAGAGCAAAACCAGCATTTTTCCAATCTCATTGTGCCTCAGAATAGAGCAGCACTTCACTACAAAAAGTAAACGATCCACAACAGAAAACAATGAGATATATATAAAATACTATAGCAGAATGCCCCAGATGACATATTGATACACACACATATATACATACATACACATATATATACACACACATATAACATATATATATTTTGTTAGCTCCTACTGATATCACCAAAGTATCACTGGCAGAAAATTAATCAGCTAAATACCCTAAGGAGCCAATAAAAATATAAAACAGAATCAAGAAGTATTGAATCACTACATATGCAATAGAAACTATTAATCGGTAAACAAACATCATCCAACAAAACCAATCCCGTGAGCTGCCAAAAACACTATTGTTTAGAAGAACCCTAAAAAAGCACAGACAATTGAGGGCACCAGTAGCAAAGTATTGTTCTTCATTTTACGCGGTACCAGAGAAAAAGTATCTACGCTACTACAGTATACGTATAACCTTATTACCCTATTAATCATCGTCCTAATCTCAATTATAACATTCGAAAATGTAAAAACATACAATGATTACACCATCAAAGGAAATCGACATAACATCGTTCGTTCTAAACATTTACAATAACGATAATATCGACGAGATTGGAATTGAAATATCAAAGTTGAAGCTATCGCTTTGCACTTACATTGTTGCTGCTATGATTGTACTCCGATTCTGTCCACGCCTCGCGGTGGCTGTGGCGGTGGATTCAGAAGTGAAGAACTAAAGAAGCCCTAGTTCTAAAACCCTTTCAATGTGTTTTCATTATTTTTTACAGATTGAATTGCGGGTTAACCCGTTAAGTATGTAACCCGAATGCATTTGATAAGTCTGACTTCATGACCCAACGGAAAACCCGTTTCTGATAACGGCCCTTTTAAGCCCAATACACGTAACAAAGCCCAAACTAAGTGTAATCCATTGTTCAGCGAATTTGCTTCCTGCACCCCCATAAGATTTGAAATATGGTTTTACATTTTGGAGTTTTATTTAGGTCGGGTGTGGAAGGATGATTTTTTATGTTTTGTTGATTATATTAGGACAGATATTACTTTTTATTTATTTTTATAAATGTATTTTTTTATTTTCAATTTGAACTAGTGTTATAATTTATCTTTTACAAATTTTATCATATATACATCAACGTGTAGTATTAGTTCTTTTTTTCATTTAAATTAAATACAAAATTAAAAAATAATCTGACTAATATAAAAATAGTGCAATAATTAATTATTTTTTAAAATTGAAAATAAAGAATAATAGGTATAATAAATTAATAATAATAAGTAAACGTATTAAATACCTTGGATAATAGTAAAAGAAAATTATATAAGTTTTACTATATAATTAAAAAGTGTATTTCCTAAACAAAAAAAATATTATTATACAATTATAATGGTAGATTTAAAATAATTATTAAAAAAATCATAATTTTTAATTAATTTTTTAAAATTATACATATTTTTAATTTAGATAAGTTATTTCATTTAAAATAGTTAATTTAATAAGTATTGATTATTAAAAACAAAAATATTAAAATTACCAAGATTAAATAAATTACGCGTTATGAGTTATACTAATTAAAAATAATTTACAGATTATATATTAAAAAACGAGCTAAGTAAAATTAATTTATGAGTTAATGACTAATTTATTTACTTTAATTTATGTGTAAGTAGCATCCAAAACTGTATAAGTTTTTTTGTCTATAATTATTATAAAATGTAAATATTGTATTGACAACGACTTTATTTTACAGCTTTATAATTCAGTAAGATGAAATTTAGATAAATATAGTAATATATATTTTTAAATTAAATTAAAATTTAATCAATTTTCTTTGATTATTTTTTCTTGCTTTAATTAAAAAACAAAGATTTGGCTTCCTTAGCATGCTTGGTGGAATTATAACATGGCAGCATCAGAAATGATTGGAAAGTTCTGGAACATAATTTGAAACTGTTGTTCTACTTGCTCTGCTCTACACAAACAAGGCCAATTAGATTCGCTCAAGTCAAGGGTTTCACTATTAGGTGATTAAGATTTCTATAATTTGATTACAACTTTGGTTTCAATGTCTCAAACTACAAAACTGTCACGTGCAACAAACTTTAACGTATATACAGCTTACTTTATGATCTTTTTTTCTGAAAAAAAAAAAAAATCACCGTTTTAGATAAGCTGACATGTTTGAGCAATTTTTAAGAAAGGATATGGAAAAAGAGATTTTCGTGGCTGCCGCAGGTTCTCGTGTTTGGTTTTGTTATGTGGAAATGAAAATTATATTGTTCATACTATTTGACCATTTAGTGTTCATAAAATGAGGAGATAAAGATTGATCATGTTATAATTTTTGAACATTTTAATTATTTTAATCACTTCTTCACAATAATCTATTACTGTGAGGGGGTTATTTTTATGAGATTATATCGTTTCAAATGTAATGTGGGTATAGTTTTGGTTACATGTAATTTTAGGGACTAATAATTAAAGATTGGCAAAAACTTAATGCACCCCGTAAATTAATTTTGACGTGTATCTCATCACAGACGCAAAAATATAAAAATACCATCGTCGTTAGTTTTTAAATAATATTTTTCAGAAAATTTTCACAAAATATTTTCTAGAACATAAACTTTACGTTTTAAAAAATATTTTTTGAAAATATATTACAAAAGTATTTTTCAAAATATAGGTTTCATGTTTTAAAAAAATTACTTTTTTAAAATAAATTGTGGAAAACGTTTTCTAAAATATAAATATTATATGTTAGAAAGGTTTTTTTAAAATTATTTTCTGAAACGTATTTCTATTGAAAGGGTACTTTTGAGATTTTCTAAAAGTATGCGGTGCAGGTCAAAAGTGATGAGTGCACGAAGTTTTTGCCTTGAAGATTCCATACAAAGTTGGGTTGTAAAGGGATAAAAAACAATTTTGGGCCTCACTGGATCATTAATGGGCCTCACTAATGTTAGCATAAGAGAAAGGAGTGATTCTTCATAGTCTTTTAAATTCTTATTTTAGACATAATCAAGAGACTATAATATCTTTTGTCATAAAAGAAAAAGGTTAAGGCACACAGAGATTTTTGAAGAGGTGTTTTATTTGTAACAGTTAAAACTTTATTAAAGGTGGGATATGAGAGCAATTTAAAGAGATTATAGAGGTAGAAGAAGATCGTTATAGGGGTTGCTGAAAAAGAAGGTTGTTGCTGGGAGAAGAAAGGTTGTTTTAATTTGCGGATTCTCCAACTCGTAATAGACATTGCGGATTGTATAACCCGTAATCATTTTTCCTGTACTTTCACTATTGCAGATTGTACAAATCGCAAAATAAATTTTTTTGAAAGTAATTACGGGTTATATAACCCGCAATATAAAAAGTTTTCTAAAACACATTGCAGGTTATATAATCCATAACCGTTTTTAAATATTTTTATGTTATGGGTTATACAACCCTTAATATTTTTTGAAAAAAATTTTATATTACGGGCTGTAAAACCCATAATTTATTTTTGAAATTTTTTTACAGATTTTGCAACCCGTAACGTGTTGCGGGTTTTGCAAACCTTAACGTGTTTTGGATATTTTGGGAGAGTTTGTCTCCCTTCTTAACTTCTAAGCTTAACCATTCGGGCAGAAAAAAAATATTTGTGCATCGTATATTAATGTGTTCATTATACATTTTTGGGCAGCCGGAGCCTGAGTTCCGACCACCAATGTCAGAAGTGGTTCTGGTGCGATTAGTGCAGCGAGCTAACATGACCAAACGAACATTTAGTAATAATGATAATGGAGAATCCCAACGAGGAAGCGAACATTAAGAAAATTCGGAGGTGCAGGAACGTTCGTATGGAGGTGCAGGGTCGCCGTAGGTGGGAGGATGGAGGCGGGAGAGAGAGATCTGCAGGGTGAAAGTATAAAGGGTAATATGGGATTTTAAAAATTTTGAAAAGGGTATTTTTGTAAAACCATAATTAGTATGCGGTGCAGGAAGTCGTCATGGAGGTGCAGGAAGAATCACTTAAGAGAAAGATTGGTTGATTCGTTATACTATTTAACAACAAACAAAACCACTCACACTGTCTCGTTTCAGGTCAATATTATGTTATATTTTGTGCGAGTTTGTGTGTGCGTACCAGGTGTTTGAAGAAATTCCCCCTAACCATACTCATGGGCAAGAAAGGAGGGGCAAAAAAAGTGGAGTCTGTGTCTCATGCTCCAATATCATTGAGGGAAGAAGCCACTGGAAAAATAAAAACCAAGGCAACCACTAACACCAAGACCAAATTGAGATTTGATCACTTAAAGAACCTAGCAGTATGGGCCACCACCGATAATCCTCTCATACCGTCTTTGGGTGCCTTCTATGGACACCAATTGGCCACCTTTGGAGAGGCCAACGGGTTACCACCTGATTCTTCTCTAATAACTTGCCAAAGGTCTGGTTTGCTCAGTCCCTATTTCAGTTTTGAATATTTGTCCTTCGTTTCATTTAGTTTCAGTTTAGAAGTTTTCGCTTTAATAAGCAATTTAATTGCTTTAACCACTGGTGGGGAACTGAATTGATTAAATTAATCTTGCTGTGATACTTTGAATAGTAATGCTGAACAATGTGATCAATTTATTATTGGTTATCTGATAAAAAATAGCAAAAGTGCTCTATTTATTAGCCACTGTTATATTTTATGTCAACAATTTTAATAGTAACACTGTTCCATAAATAATATGCTTTCACTTTCGTATTAACTATCCAATTTGTGAAACTATGTAATTGTTTGCAGCAGTGTTTTCTTGTGCTTCTTCTCTGCCCTGTTTTGTTCTTCAGAATTTTTAATGCGGTTTAGCTTATAAACTGTTCTGCTTGTTGCTTACCTTCTCTGTATGGTTTATTGTGTTGGGAACAACGGGGAATTTACCACATACACATATCTTCACATTGGTAAGATATTGTCCACTTTGGGCTTAAGCCCTCATGGTTTTGCTCTTGGGCACCTCCCAAAAGGCCTCTTACCAATGAAGACTACCCATGTGTATATAAACCCATGTCCAACCTCTTGTTTGAGTGATGTGGGACTTTGTTTGCACCCCAACATATTGTTGAAGAATTTAGTCATCTTTCGTTAATAGTAATAATTTAATTTGATAAAATTAAAAAACATCAACAGCTAAAAATTCTGGAGTTGCATTTATTTGAGTTTGTTTGAATAACTAATCAGATGCATGTTCTGAGATATCTTTAAACAGTTTATGCTCTGAAATTTCATGAGATTTGTGTGTGAACATATGTTTATCAACCCGATCATGGTTTGTCTGCTTTGCAGATGTGAAACTGTTCTTCAACCTGGCTTTAATTCGACTGTTAGAATTGAGAAGAATAAATCGAAGGTCAGGCACAGGCACAAGAAGTCTGGTAACATCACTCAAAACAACGTTGTGTACAAGTGTCATTTTTGTTTGCATCAGAATCTGAAGAGAGGGACCCCCAAGGGACACATGAAAGGAATGTTTCCATCAAAAGATAAATCATGGTCAGAGACACTACCTAAATCAAACATAAGTGAGTCTTCTGAATTAGAGAAAGACACTGTAAGTAATGGTGAAATCCATGAGATAATTGTGCTCCCTTCACGAGTTGTGGCCAAGGATGTCACTCTTATGGACAGTCCTGCTACTCCTTCAAGTACAAATGCAATATCTTCGATTGAAGGAAGTAAGAGAAGGCAGGATAGTTCCTTGTCCAAGAATGCTATTAAAACTACCAACATGTCTTCAAAAGAAATATCAAAATCTGCAGGTACATCCAGCAAAAGACGAAGAAAATCTTGGACTAGTTTGAAGGAAATTGCTCAAAGCAATGAGCATAACAGTCCAATTGCTAACTTAACAATCCCATTCATTTTAAAATAGGGAGATTTTCTGCGTATAATTGAACTGTATTTGTTTTCGCTATGCCTCCAGACTTTATGCTTTCTCTCTTGTTGCACTTTCAAGTAATTTTGTTTCTACTGTGTTTTGAGGTTCTGTTAAAAGGATTTTGTTCTGATGTGTGCATATCAATATATATAGTTATATGGCAATTTTAGTTTGTTTCTTGAGCATCACTGATTTAACTGTCTCATTATTTTTTTTCTTCCTTAAATTAAAGGGGATTAATAGCAAATACGTCTTTGATTGTATTGATCATAACAAATGTTTGTTAATAAGATTTCTTGAGATGCTTGTTGGCTCTTCAGAGAGAATTCAATAAGAAAATTTACAATGAAGAGACTTGAGTCAAATATTTTATATATAAAATTGACAACACAATAAATTTACAATCCCTTCAATTCAAAACTTTAAAATTATATATTTTACTTTAAAATTATATATTTTCAGATTCTTTTACTTATTTATTACTCGATTTTTTTACTTGTACTCAATTTACACCCACACTTATTTTTAACAACTCCGTGACAGAAGCAATCAAACTTACATTATCATTTAAATTATTTTGAGATTCAAAATGAATAATGGTTTGAGAGTTAGAGGTTGGAGCGTGTGTTACGTTTTCAACCTAAATGGTGGAGTTGGCTTAGGTACATGAAGAATGTTCTTGGTAGAATTGTTTTAATTGACTTTGAGGATAAAATTATTTCAACAATGAATTTGTTTTCACCTAATTTCTTTGATATATGACTAAGGGTTTTAACCCATTTTTAAGATAAAGATATATTTAGTTGTGATTAATTTAAATTGCAAGGGAATATATTTCATTGATTTTGTTAATGATTAATAATGAAAGTCAACTACAATTTCCTTTCGTTTTTTGAGGTTCAATTTTTCGCTTATTATAGTTGTTTCATTTCCTAGATTTAAGTAAAAATAAAAGTTCTTAAAAGATTTATACATATTCATAAAAAGATTTTGTAGAACAATACAAAGATATTGTCAACATATTATCATTTCAATTTTTCAGTTTCACTTCCTTCTTCACTTCATCTTTTCTTGACTTTCTGTCTTCACTCCCACCATTTCACTAAGCATGGAGCAGGGCAAACCTTTCTCTCTTCACTTTATCATTTCAGCTTCAAAACACATCCTCTTCATGTTTGCTCTTCTGTTTACAAAATCGTAAGCATTTTCCTTTTTCTTCTCCTTCTCCATAGCTTCGTTAAAAAATAACTGGCGTGAAAGTTCGCATACGTGACAGTGCTTTCACTATGAAGGTGTGGTGATTCGAATTTAGTTTATTTTTGTGGAGTAAATGTCCATTTTTTATGGACTTTTTGATGAAAAAATAAGATTTTTTTGTCGTTTTACGATTTTAGTTTTTCACTGACGTATGATTTTCATTAGAGGTTCAGGGTTTTCATGTTTGAATAATTTTGTTAGTTCATTATATGTTGTCGAGAAGGGTAGGTATGATAAAAAATTATTGAGGAATACTGATTCATTACATTTACCTGTGGCTGATAAGGTAGGGTATTTCATCCATAGACACCATGAACACCAGCAGTATGTTACCATTGGACGATATTCACATACATGAAGAATGTGAATGGTCAAATGTAGTTAATGACGAAGGTTCTGATAATATAGAACCTCCTATTCCTACCATTGCATGTGCTTTGAAAGTGTAGATGAGGCAAATACTTTTTATAGACAGAATGCAATCAGGAAAATGTTTGGTATTAGAACAAGATCCTTGAAGAAAGGAACCGACAATCAAATAAGATAATTCATCATTTTAGTGTGTTTGAGAGAAGGTAAATATGTATCAATCATCCCTACGAAAAGGAAGTTACTTCCAACACAATGAATACCCCTCGCATTACCCTTATAAGAAAAGGGGGACAAATGGTACATTGTCAACAAGAAAGACTACCATGACCTTAATCCAACCAAGTCAAGGTTGTTTCAGGGCAACATAAAGATTGATTTTCGGGTTAAAAGGACTATTGACTTGAATGATGAGATTGAGGTAAAGACGAATAAAACCTTCCAGTCATTAGTCTTGTCGTCGGAGGCTACGATAACCTTTCATTTGTTGTGCGATGTTAGAAACTATGTTTCTGAACAAAGACGTGCCTTAAGAAAAGAAGGAGATGACCAAGCATTGTTGAAACCTTTGGGGATTTCTAACCACACAACCAAACCGGTATTAATACGTACATCTATATAAAATGAACTTATTTTTCAAAATCACAACCAATATTAATATGCATAGGTGTATTATATTTTAAGACGTGTCTTTATGTACAAGTTGGTGAGATGACTTCAAAGTACATCAAAGTAATGAGTCCAAAAATAATACATTTCATTATATATCTAGTTCAAATGTCGACATACTCCATATCCTTCTTATGGGTATAATTTAAGAAGATAATAATTTAATTTCTAACTTGAGATGCCAAAATTTTAGCTAAGGTGTCCCTTTATTAAAGGAGGGGTAACCTCTGGAAATTTCTGACCACACAACCATTATTAATACGCACAGGTGTATTACATTTTAAGATGTGTTTTTTTGTACAAGTTTGTGAGATGACTTCAAAGTACATCAAAGTGATGAATTCAAAAATATTACATTTCATTATATATCTAGTTCAAATGTCGACATACTACACATCCTTCTCATGGGTATATAATTTAAGAAGAGAATAACTTAATTTCTGACTTGAGATGTAAAAACTTCAGGTGTTCCCTTATGAAAGGAGGAGTAACCTCTGCAGATTTTTGACCACACAACCAAAACTAATACATACAGCTATATATAATGAACTTATTTTTTGTGAATCAAAATCATATTAATAAGCACATATGTATTATATTTCAAGATGTGTCTTTCTTCACAAGTTTGTGAGATGACTTCAAAGTACATCAAAGTGATGAATCCAAAAATATTATATTTCATTATATATCTAGTTCAAATGTCCAAATACTCCATCTCCTTTTTATGGGTATAATTTAAAAAGAGAATAAATTAATTTATGACTTGAGATGACAAAACTTAAGCTAAAATATCTCCTTATTAAAGGAGGGATAACCTCTGAAGATTTCTGGCACACAACCAATATTAATACGCACAGGTGTATTATATTTTAAGATGTGTCTTTTTGTAAAAAATATGAACGACGTTGATTTCGTGTCGAGACATTCACATATGAAGTATGAGTTTAGAGATTCACCTGGTTCACGTGAAATAGGAATAAGAAAAAAAAAATAAACTATTATATTAGTCTTAAATAAAATTTTAAAAATAAAAATATTACAATGAAAATATCAATAATTAAAAAAACATTAATTGAAATGTGATTATTATAAGAGTATCTTCAGAAGAATATTCTTATTTAAGATATTAAATTAAAGAAAATTCAAGATCTCCAACGTGAAGGAGACGTTATTGTAGAAAAACTATCAGAAATAAAAAAAAACTATGATTTTATATCCTCGCAATGATAAAAATTAAATTGCAAGACCCACAAAAATTTACTTAAAATCTCATTCTGAAATTTACGATTAGAGCAAAAATTAAATAATCTTATATTTTATATGACACAGTAAGATTAAAAAAAACTATAATATCTCAAAATAAATCCTTATACTAAAAAATATTTTATGACATTCCCATTGAAGTAAAAGTTGTAGGAAGATTTTAAAAATACGATAGAAAAAAATAAAAAAATATATCATGCTTTTGTAATAGAATTTCAGTTAAATAAAGACAATTTGAATAAGAGTTACTTAAAATTATATAATGAAAACAAAATAAGTAAGAAGAGTTTCCAAAACACAAATATTGAGAAGGAAACAAACTGCTGATTGTGATAATTGTTAGAACCGATGATGAAGTTAGTGTTAGGTATCAAAGTGTGAGTTTAAGTCCCACATTGGGTAAAAATAAGAAAGTTAAGCAACATATAAGAAAAAAGACCCACAAACCTAATGTCTTAAAGGTTTTGGATTGAAAGTGGTGTCATTCCCTTGTATGTCTGGCCCTGTTCTCATTCTTGTTTGTCTCCCCAGTGTTTCCCCCTCGGATTCTCTTAAGATAGAGGTATCGATGTGGACCCTTAAACCTAATGCCTTAAGGTTTTGGGTTGAAAGTGGTGTCATTCCTTTCTGTGGGTTTGGCTCGTTTCTTATTATTGTGAGATCTTCCCGGTTTTACCCCCTCGAATTACCCAACAGTTAGATCCTTAATGATCCTCGGATTATATCATACAATTTGAGTTTTTTCTCATTTTGGTGCAATTTTTTTTGAAGTTCTCAAAATAGATAAAAATAATTTATTCTTATTATAAGTAGATCGTATCAAGTTGACACAATTTTATTACGAAAAATTAATAAAATCGTACCAACACAATTTTAAAAGATTAACTGTCACATCAATACGATTTCAATATAATAAAATTAAATTGAAATTGTGTCACATCAACACAATTTCAGAAATCGCATCACATCAGTACAATTTTAATTATTACCTAAAATCGTATTATAATAACACGATTTCATTATGAACAACTTAAAATCATACTATAATAATATAATTTTTTTATAATAAAATTGTGTCAACTGGATACGATTTATTAATAATAGGAATTAAAAAAAAATTATCCATTCTAAAAATTTTGAAAAAAAATGACATGAGAATGAAAAAAAAAACAAATTGTTAAACCATTTTAATTTATTACACTAAAAACAAACCCAACCCTCATTTTACTCATTCTTTTTCAAAAGTCTTCCCTTCCCCATGTTGTGAAATTTCATGTGGATCGGTTATTGCCATTGGGCAATTCCAATTCCAATGCAGATATGATGCTCAGATGAATTCATTCACATTTTTCCTCACTAAGTCATTATTGAATTCAAATTTTCATCTCTGAATTTGCTGTTCAATGCATAGCTGTCATTTTGTTTGAACCTTCAAGTCACACACCCCTTCAACCAAGAAACTTATGCCCATGCTTTGGGCCCACATAAAAAATTAAGCCAAAGAATGTCACTTTTCATTAATTACACACTTGTAACAGAAACATCATTTCAAACCTTTTTCTTCACGTTTATGAGTTCAAAGCTTTAAACCAAACTTTTTTCTCTTGTATTGGCTTTATCGAACACAAAACCAGGTCTCACTATTCTGAAGTTTCTGAACACATAAAGTACTTCAGCCTAACTTTTCATCATGGCATATTCTCGCAATGCACTATTTGAACGAATTAAACCAAATTCATAACATTTGGAATAATAAAACAAGTTGCAGTTTAATTAAAAAATGTTACTTAACAAAGTTAAATTTATACAACTTTAGGTGAATTAGTTGGCAGTTCAATTGTTAAACTGCATGTCAGAATCGGAATGGAAATATTGACCGGGAAAGAGACCGGTCATAAACACAGTTTCACTTATTTAATATAATTTTATATTTGATGTTCATTAAATAACTTCGGTTAATTAAGAATATTTCAAAACATTGATTAAAGAATAATAAATAGAAAAATTAAACTGACCCGAGAAAAAAGTGAAAAGGAATTTTGCATTAGAAAATCTTGGTGTTTAGGAAACGTTGGTGTTTTGTTTTGTTGGCATTGAATTTGAAAGCGCAATCCAAACGCGAGTGACGTGAGCATTACCGGTTATTTCGGGAGAGAAGAAGAGAAGGAGGGAAAGAAGCAAGACAAAATGAGAAACAAAACAAAACTGAGAAAGTAAATAATAAAAAATGATTCTAATAACGCGGTTTTAGTTCAGTTTTAGCTTCTTCTCTTCTCACTTCACTCACTGCACGTTTTCTTCTCACACTTTCTCTCTCTTACATGCCGGAGTTTCCTCTCTCTCATCCTCCGGAGAACACTATAAAACCCTAAACCTTGGCTTCGGCACTGTACTCTTCAGATCTACACTTCAGCTTCCGAGGGAAGCCATTATGTGCTGCTAGCGATGGCCGATTCCGATCCCAAAGCGCCACAGCATCCGGGGCCGTGGCCGCCGGCGGCGCCGTTGCCGGACGCGAAGGCAATGCCGCCTTCTTCCTGGGCCAAGAAAACGGGCTTCAGGCCCAAGTTCTCAGGCGAGGCCAATGCCAGCGACTCGGGTCAGATAAGCCTCCAGCCCCAGCCCAAGCCCAAGGAGCCCGACACTAACGTGGATCTCGAAGCAGGTCGGGCCCGGGCAGCAACGCCGGCCAACGGCGTGGCTCACCGCGACAAGGTCCCGCCGCTTCCTCCTCCCAAGGATCAGGTCGTGAAGAAGCGCAGAGACTCCGACGGTGTCCCCAAGAGTTCCGTTTCCAGCACCAATGGCCAGGCGCCGCCGCCGCAACCGCCGCCGCCAGGGCGGCGGGTGCCGAGTCACGAGGACATTGTGGACGACGATGGTTTCGTGTCGAGGCATTCCCATATGAAGTATGAGCTCAGAGATTCACCTGGTTTAGGTGAGAATAGGAATAAGAAAAGGAATAAAATATTATTCATGCTTTGCTTTGAGGTTGAAAATTTTGATACTATAAAGTTTAATTTATGTGCTAATGGTTTTTTTTTTTCATGGATGCTTTGTTTAGTTCCCATTGGTGTGTACGGCATTCAGCATTACGTTTCGATGTTGGGTTCGTTGATTCTCATTCCGCTTGTTATGGTTCCGGCAATGGGAGGCTCTCGCGTGAGTGATTTCGAGTTTTTAACTAAGTTTCCGTTTGGGTAAATTATAAACTTACGAAAACAAAGATGTAAAATGAATTAAGTTTCTTCCACGAGTTTAGATTAACTTGTATGTCTTTGCTTGTGGAGAAGTTAAATGCTAGAACTTCTGTAAAAGCTAAGCTTACTAGTTTATTTTAACTATGGGAGAGAACTCAATTTGCATTATTGCTTTCTTCTTCTATTAGTTTATCCAAGCAGAACTTATTAACTGAATTACCCTTTTGTACGTATGTTTTGGTGAATTTATTTATTATGAGGTAGTGTTTTCTGATGTGTTTGTGGGTGTAGGAAGATACTTCTGCTGTGGTGTCGACTGTGCTCTTTGTGTCAGGAATGACTACACTGTTGCATACAAATTTTGGGTCGAGGTTGCCCTTGATACAGGGGCCTTCTTTTGTATATCTGGCTCCGGCCTTAGCGATCATCAACTCCTCCGAGTTTCAAGGATTAAATGATAATGTATGTTTTTTCTTCACTTTTCTGTGTTTCGAATTATATTTCTGTAGTTGGTTGTTTGTAAGATGTCATGAGCTTTTGTATGTGTATATTATGAGCCTTTTGGTTGAGTAACTGAAACTACGACTGCTGAGGAATTATTTTGTGTCAATTTTCAGAAATTCAAACATATAATGAAGGAGCTGCAGGGGGCTATAATCATTGGATCGGCTTTTCAAACATTCCTTGGATATACAGGACTTATGTCACTATTAGTAAGGTATGATTGTGGAATTTTTTATGCCCGAATACTTGTCTTGTTTTTTAGTACGTAATTTATTGTTTTATCACAAGGCATTTATTCTTGTGGATTGTGGCTATTTAAAATGTAGTTCCAACTGCTGAAGTTTCAGAAATATTGGTAGAATAACCGTAGGAGACAATAAAGGAAAGAATAATGAGAATAGAAACAATTAGGGAATTTAGTTTCTCATAAATGTTTGGCTTTAAAGTTTAAATATTGTATACGTTGGCGTTCTTTGCTCGACCATTTAAAAGGATTATATGTTTCTCTTTTGCTATTTATTGAAGTTGATCCATAATAATTAATACCCACAATAATTGGTTGGTCTAATGCATGTATAGCTTTACGTTTGCATCTAGAAGTTTAATTCTATCAAATTGAGAATATTCTTACATGAAAATGTGCTGTTTTAAATTAATTAACATAGTTGTTGAAGTATAATTTTTCCACGCCTTTTCTCATTGGTCGATCCTTGCTGTTATGTGTATAATTCCTCTTGATTTATTTTTATAGAGCGCATAGCCAGTTCTGAGGCTTCCATTCATTCTATTAAGTGTTGTGGGCAACCATTTCTTTTTCTTTTCTTTGATGATGTAGTTATTCATTGATTAATTGATCATTGGGTTATATTGGAATTTTTTGCAAAATTAATTGCATATAAATAACCCTCTATTTGTGGGAGGTTTTGAGTCCACTCCACATGCACTCTTAAAAGTTTCTTCCTGACACAGTTAGCAATCCTCCATTCCCCAGTCAATTCAGCCTGCATTTAAAGGAATCTCATTGCCAATAGGTTTTTGTAATAAAATAAGCTGTATTTGCCTCCTATTTTGGCAAGTTTCAGCTCTTTCTTTAGCCTGCTGTAATGTGTGTCTAGTGGTAGCATGCGAGAGGAAGAGATGATAGATCATATTTTAACCTCACTGCATTTTCTCTTGTGGATTGCAGTATGATGATATTAACATGTCATGCCATTTACCTTTCCTCGTGATTAAATGATTATAGTGTTAGAGTTGTCTGAAATGAAAGTACTAAGGGTCATATCTGAATTTTCAGGTTAATCAATCCTGTGGTTGTATCCCCAACTATTGCTGCAGTTGGACTTTCATTTTACAGTTATGGTTTTCCGCTAGTTGGTACGTGTCTGGAGATTGGTGCAGTGCAGATATTAGTGGTTATTGTTTTTTCTCTTGTAAGTGTGTTGAATTCAGGTTCCTACTGTTTATTGATGGATCACTGCCGTGTGCTAACATTCTGAATCTATCCCTTTTCTTGCTTTCTGCAGTATCTTCGTAAAATATCTGTTTTTGGACACCGCATATTTCTAATATATGCAGTAAGTTTAACGCTACAATATCCTTCTGAGTTACTAGCGAACATAATCAATTTCTTCTAATTGTGATTTTTTTTTTTGCTTCACCTAACTGCCAGGTTCCTTTGGGTCTCGCAATTACATGGGCAGTTGCTTTCTTGCTGACTGAAGCTGGAGTCTACAACTACAATGGGTGTGACATAAATATACCCGCCTCAAATATGGTTTCTGAGCACTGCAGAAAGCATGTCTCAAAAATGAAGCATTGTCGAGTTGATACTTCTTATGCATTGGAGGCATCCCCATGGTTTAGATTTCCTTATCCGTTACAATGGGGTACTCCTGTCTTCAATTGGAAAATGGCTCTTGTGATATGCGTGGTTTCCTTGATCTCATCTGTGGATTCGGTTAGCTTCTCTTTATTATTTTTCCTTTCGTTTCCTGGACTATATTTATAATTTTATTTGTCTACTAGACTCTGAATATGTTGATACTCTTGCCTTCTTAATGTGCTATCAATATTATATGTAAAAAGCTGTTCTCGTTTTTGCATGATGCAAACTCTAATAGAAATAGAAATGTGTGCCTAACAAAGCTATATGTGTTTAATATGTCGTCGCTTGACTATGCTGATGTAAGAAACTTGAATATGATATTCACTAGATTAGTATAGTCATTTCATTTGATTTTGATTATAACCCACCTTGACATCGAAAGGTATTCAAGGGACTAGAGGTTGTCTTATGGTTTATCTGATCTCTGAGTTAAAAGCAATGGTTGCCATCTTATTTTTGTTGAATTCACCTAATGACATTTGTAATTTTTTTCCCTAACAAACGTTTACATCAAGTAGATACCATCTGTAAGGGTAATGCAGTATGGGTTGTACCTCAGTTTAGGAAATCAAAGCATTGATGTCACTGATTGCATAATCACTAAAGTAAAATTTCAACACTGCAAATGCCATTATGGGATTTTTATTTATTTTTAAGATGTTGTCAGGATAAGTAAAAATAGCATTTATCTGAGAGATTAACAATGTAATATATCAAAATTGGATTCATGATGTTTTTTTTTTCTATACGCGGGATTATATAATCACCTCATGTGTTGATATGTTTTAAACTTTGTAGGTTGGTTCATATCATGCATCTTCGTTATTGGTAGCATCTCGACCTCCAACTCCTGGAGTTCTTAGTCGGGGAATTGGCTTGGAAGGTCTTTCTAGTGTCTTGGCTGGTCTGTGGGGAACTGGAACAGGGGCTACCACCTTAACTGAAAATGTTCATACCATTGCTGTGACTAAAATGGGAAGCCGCAGAGCTGTTCAATTGGGGGCATGCTTCTTGATTGTGTTGTCTCTTGTGGGTAAGTGTACAGTGTCGTTTTTTTCTTGCATTTTAATTTATCAGTCTACTTGTGATGAATAGCCACTGAACATAAGTAGATTTACTACGAGAATTTTTAGATGAAATGTCATTTGTAATATATCTTGGTTTTTCCCTCTTAGAAGTTTAGAATGTATGAGATGCTTGTAACATCATCTCTAGCGCAGAGCCTTTCTTAAGAATAAGAGGTAGTAGAGCAAATAGTTTTCATCAATTTCTTTTGTGGCGTGCTAGTGAATCCTTGGTTTTAATTATTGTTAGAGTGGTTTAATTAAAAGGATTTAGGAGGATAGTTGGGTGTGGAATGTTCTTTATATAGAGGCTTTCTTATGTCTATTGCAATTTGTACTCAACTATAGAATTTTTCATTGCAAATATAACGTGTCTAATTTTACTTGCATTGAACAGGTAAGGTGGGAGGGTTTATTGCTTCGATTCCCGAAGTCATGGTTGCCGGTCTCCTATGCTTTATGTGGGCAATGCTTACAGCATTGGGCTTGTCAAATCTACGCTATAGTGAGGCTGGAAGCTCTCGCAACATCATCATAATTGGGTTATCATTGTTTTTCTCTCTTTCCATACCTGCTTACTTTCAACAATACGGCATCTCCCCAAATTCCAACTCGTCAGTACCCAGTTACTTTCAACCCTACATTGTGGCTTCTCATGGGCCTTTCCGCACCCAATATGGAGGGGTATGCCCCTGTGTCATATCCTTTTATTATAGTGAATAATATATTTGTTTTTCGTTCCGTTATTTTCTGTGGTCAAAATTTGTTGGTATAAGACTTAACTGAAAGATTGAAAGCAAATAAAATGAAAAACCTATCTTTTTCTGTCTGGGTGAATGAATAGAAACCACCTTCATATTCAATGGTGACATACAAGTAGTTTGCCTTCACAAGTTATTTTTAAGATCTGTTTATCTTACTAGCCAATTTTAATAAGATTTCTGCTCGTGTGCAGCATTTTTTTTTGACGAATCCTGCATATTATTTCATGGTTGCCAACTTGTAAATGTAGCAGTGATTGCCATTAACTACTAGAAATACCATATGGCATAAATTCAGGATGTAGTGAACTAACTCATAATAAATACACTAGTATCGGAAAGTCATCATAATGTGGTTTCCATCTGGTTTCTTTTTAAACTTTAGCACTTGAATGCTGGTTGTACTACCTCTTTTAAGGCAAATTTAATTGCTGTTCGTTTACATGTCAGGTTTTTCAAACACAACACTAACGAATCTGTTTTCTTTTGCAGTTAAACTATTTCCTGAACACAATATTTTCTCTACACATGGTAGTAGCTTTTCTTGTTGCTGTCATCTTGGATAATACCGTGCCTGGCAGTAAACAAGAACGTGGAGTATACGTCTGGTCGGAAACTGAAGTTGCTAGAAGGGAGCCTGCTGTTGCTAGTGACTATGAGCTACCCCTGAGAGTTGGTCGGATTTTCAGATGGGTGAAGTGGGTTGGCCTGTAAATGATAAGTGTTTCTTGGTCGAACATTTTCAGTTTATGGGATGATGTTATCAACCAACCAAGAAACGGCTCCAAGTCTGCATTCACATCTTAGGTTCAATCATGGGTAGTATAGTTGGTCATGTTACAGAGTTAAATGGTGTAAATTGAAGTTCCGGAGGGGTTGTATTTGTGTTATAATTTTATCAGGGTCTATTTATTTCAAAATTTATTAGAGTAGCATGTATCTAGTTTTGATTCATTCAAAATCTCCACATGGAGTTTTTTCTTCCTTGCTTTAAGGCGGCTTTTGGCAAATCATCCTGGTTATGTATATATTATATATCAACACATTATACCTGCTCAATCGGGACTTCAGAGTTTTTGCTTAATATATTTATTCCGATCCACCTATTACCTTTGGCACGTAGCTGTTGTATACTAGTTTCCATTTTGGAATCTTCTTTTTGTTGACATAAAAGAACTCTTGAAGAAAATTAAAACACTAATCTATCAGTGTGTTGTTGTCATAGCAATCCTAGTCAACCAATTTGTATCATAGAGAACCGTATTACACAATTAATTAATATGTAGGGGTGCTCAAAGTTCAACTAATGTGGAAGAGTCTTCAACATCGAAGAAGTAATTTAGGCACTGAAAGGGATTTGATACCAATTCCTTTGTATGTCTTAGGAGGACATGTTTTAGCACCACAAACTTGAAATATTTAGTTTTTTCTTTTACTTATTGTTTCAAGAATTTATATTTTAATAAATTTGTAGATACTCGCTTAACAAATACTTGTATACATACAAGTTGTGTGGGGTGATGATTCCACTGAAAATCTGTGAACCAAACTTGCTTCTTTTTTACCACAACCACAGTAATGAAGAGTTGTGAGTTAATGTATACATTATATAGGAAGAAAGAAAAATAACTCATATTAAAGAGGTCACCAACAAATAAATGATTACTGAGACTGTAACTTCAAAGTCGTCCCCACATACTTGGAAGAAGGAAATTTAGTGTTGAGGAGATGACAACAAAATGAAACATTAGGAAAACTAAATGGAACATTTGGATTAGAGCACATGCACCCAAGAACATAATTAATTCTTTTGACTAGCTTGGCATTATCTTTCAATTTTTGGGCTTAATAGTTTTTCAATCAACAAGTTTTATTTTTAGAACATGTTACTACCTTGTTTATTTATTTATTAATATTTTAGTACTCTTTTAACATAGGTCAGCTTTCTTTTTATTATAAAATCGTATTTGAAACCACTTCGTTCATAAAGTTTGAGATAGGAGAACTATGTATTGTCTTGGATTAGGGACTTGTATCAATTTATCAAGGTTGAATTATGAATAGTCCCAATAATAAAGTCGTAATGTTCTCACAAGCATTAGATACCAAATTAATTAATGAGAAACATATACATGATGACTAAGAGAATCCAAAGAACTTTAAACAATCGCAAAACAAGAGGAATCAAATAATTATATTCCAGAAAAATTACTTGTTCTGAAGCGAAAGACGTCAAATTATATTGACTCAAATATTTCATTGAGAAGTCAACCTAAATTTGTAAGAGTTTTTTTTTTTTTTTTTTTAGAGCAAATTTTATTTAA
>Ga0209489_102544_pt1 | contig 36940 bp, 13 predicted proteins | sample SiratrowhiteBW_FD_187527 | JGI IMG/M metagenome (GOLD analysis project Ga0209489, IMG submission 187527) | Root nodule microbial communities of legume samples collected from California, USA - Siratro white BW (SPAdes) (version 2) | ecosystem: Host-associated > Plants > Roots > Nodule | place... | reverse complement strand
ATATATATATATATATATATATATATATATATATATATATATATATATATATATATATATATATATATTTAAGAATTTGGTATTCCATAGTATATATATATATATATAACTAATTTTCCATAAATAAATTTTAATTAATTTTACCTTATTTATCCATACTATTAATTAAATGTATTTCATTTATTTAAATTTTTAATTATAACAAATTTCATTTTTTATATAAAGTTTTAAAGAAATGTAATTCTAAAAAATATGTATTTTGTAATAACTTAATCCAATTAATGGTAGTAACAAACTTTTTTAAAAACATTTGAGAATATATAAAGTAAAATAGATCAAAAGAGTGAAACAGAAAAAAGAAAATTAATAGAAAAAGGAAAAAAAAAAAAAAAAAGAAAGAAAAAAAAAAAAAAAAAATAAAAAAAAAAGGAAAAAAAAAAAAAAAACTGAGGAAGGTGGAAAAGAATGCAAACAACAGAAAGGCCTCAACACCAATTTCCACGGAAAATTTTGGCCACCTTCTAGATTTTGGAAACTACAAACAATTTTCCTATAAGTTTAAGCACCATACTATACTTGATAATCCACCCAGTCCTTTTTAAAAGGGCAGACACATAAACTTCTATTTTCCAAACTTTTCCATATTTTCCTGCTGAGATGGTGTCCATTAAGCAAATAAGACGAAGACAATTTCCTAGCATCACCAATAGTCACAGTCGAAATTCAACAAGACTAGAGCAAAAGATAAGGAATTTATCATCTTTCAAGAGTCCCACCCCATGTTTTTTTCTTTTCCAAGACAATTTCCTGGAAATTTTGTGGTATAAACTTTGGAGTTCAATTTATTATAGTTGAATTGTGGAAAGATGAATAATATTCAACAAGACTAGACCAAAGACATTTGAAAGATTTTAGGTTGGAACGATGACTAAAAAAGAAAAGTTTGAAGCTTGAATAAGGTGGAAAATGGAAAATAACTTCCATCATGCTCTTTCTTTTTCTCATTTTTAACTAACGTAGAGTTGTTGTAGCCATTTTAGTGCCCCAAAAGATATGTGAGAAAAATGAAAAGACCATAGAAAGGTAAGCATGATAGAACATCTTTATCTTTATTGATGTATTTTAAGTGTTCCACTAAAGTCATGTAAGATGTAACCATTGGTAGACTAAGACTCTACTTAATATAATTTATATGAGTAAAAATTTTTCAAACTTAAAACCTAAAATATAAAAAGTTGAAGTGGAAAGTAGAAGCTGTTGAGAACTTTTATTTATTTTAGCTTAAAAATAAAATTATCCAAAATAAGAAGATAGTAAAAAATGCAAAACGTTAGGTATTTAAGTATGAGTCTAAATTTTATATTAAGTATGAATGAGAAAGTTGAACAACATATAAGAAATAAGACCACAAACTCAATGTCTTAAGATTTTGGGTTGAAGGTGATGTCATTCCTTTGTATGTTTGGCCGTGTTCTCATTCTTGTTTGTCTCTCTGGTGGTTTTCCCTCGGTTTTCCCATCAAGTGATATCAGAACCGATGATTTATGTAACCGTTTCAGACAAAAATAGCGGTACAAGTGAAGATCATGTTTGAATGAGTCTAGGTCCCATATTAAGTATGAATGAAAAAGTTGACAATATATAAAAAGTAAGATCCACAAACTCAATGTCTTAAGGTTTTAAGTCGAATGTGGTGTCATTCCTTTTATATATTTACCCTATTTTTATTCTTGTTGGTCTAGACAAGAAAAAGTGTTTTGTTTGTTGTTAAGAGCTTGTTTTTGAAAAATGTCCTATTTCTCATTTTAAGAAAAAAAGTTTGGATCTTCAATCTGATTTTTAATGTAGATACCAATAAACAAGACCCTAAAACTTATTCTGTTTGATAATATTTTGTAACCCATTGAATTTAATTAAACTAATCATCAGGTGTATCTAATTAATATATTTTTAAGAATATCTATTGATGTTTGGATTGAAGTACAGTTCTTTTAGTATAGCAAAATCCATAAGTGTAACGAGAGTGGTTGCATTAAAAATGGTAAAATGATGGAGATGGGGTAATAGCCGAAGCGATTGGTGGTGATGATGGAAGCAGACAAAACTAAGAACAGAACACTGTCATCAATTCTGTTTCTCACACCACCACTACATAAAAAGAATAACTGTGACGAGCTTTTAGGTTTAGGTGTGTCTATCAAAAGGAAAAAAAAAAGACAATTTAATATATATGTATATCGAATAGTTGGTGTTAAAAATTATTTATGTATATAAATTTTCAGAATTTTTATAGGTAAGAGATAAATTGTAATAATACTTATAATTAGAATCCATAACATGCTACACGCAGAAAAGAGTGAAGTAAAAAATATATAATTTAAAAATTTCGAAATTTTCATAAGTAAGATATAATTGACTTTGTAGAGAATTATAATAACATTGATAATTGAAATTTATAGCACACTAAAAAAATACAAAGAGATGAAAAATTGTGAAATAGAAAAAAATACTTTGTTTACACTGAACAGATTTTATATTCTATGAATTCACTCCAACAACATATTTGAAATGTTAAATCTCCCAAAAAGGTAATTTTCTTTCAAGTTTTCTTTTGTTTCTTTCCACATACTCAGAAGTGACGTGGACCACTACTTTCAGGGAGCCATACTTACTAGCTATTTGTCTTTTCTCGCACTCCATAGGTCCTGACCTGACTCTAGTTTTTTTTTTTTTTGAAAAAAAATTATTCTCTATGACATATACTATAATTGTAGTTCGATTATTTAGTTTTGTTTTTACATATTTTTTTAAATAGATTATTTAACAACTTATATAAACTATTATCATTTTATGAATTTTAGTATTTTTAAACAAATCATTTATTTATTAAATTTGTAATGAAGCAAAACTTATCATACAAATATTTAAAAATTTAAACCTACGTCATCTTACCGTATTTCTTTTAAAACTATTCCACTTTTATCACATTTCTTTCAAAAATGTATGATTAAAATAAAAAATTGAAATTTTTATGGTGACATGAAATAATTGAAGGTAAAAAATAAATATAAAAATGGGAAAATAGGGTGGTAACAGGCCAGAAAAGCTGGCAGCTGCCAGCCTTTAGCAGAAGGTTGATGAAGATGGTTCACCTTAGCTTGGTCCAAAAATAGAAATTTTGCACCAGTACCACGGTTTCCAAAAATCTAATTCTGCCTAATTCATTGAAGTAGCACACCACCGGAATTTTGTTCTTCTACACTCAATTCTGGATGGTTGTTTATATTTAGCAAGGTGATGGATGAAAAATTAAATTAATGATTGATTTTTATTTGTGTAATATATTTAAACCCTAAATTAGTTTTTAAAATAAAGTGTATGGTTTACGTGGAGTCTGCTTCTTCTGCACCTATATCAGAAAATAATTGAATCTGAAAAGACTCGAATCCGACACTCTTGCAAAAACTGTGCAGGTAACTTGGGAAAAGTAGGACGCAATTAAGCCCCGCAAATATCTAATGTGAGAATTAATAGTTGGTTGATGCCCAAAATAAAGCATATGATAGTGACTTCACATTTTGGAACTGTGATTAGAATTCATAATTGCAATTAACTAGTACTAAGAGGAGGAAATGACAACCACTACTGCAACTATTATTATTATTTAGGTCGATGAAAAACATGGTTCAATTTTAAACATGGTGTGTTCAGACTCAAAAACTATTGAGAGGAGTATCAAAGCAACTTCCTAACATTAGAAGTTCCACACCCAAGTTTCACAGCATCTTCTTATTCTTCTTACTCACACGATGTGGGCCTAACAACCCTTCACAAATACGTGGCCTTTAACAACCTTCTTTTCCCTTTTCATCATAGCCAATTAACCTTTTCCTATATAAATGAATCCTCACTCCCATTCACAAACTCAACAACCCTCAACTCAACCTTTTCTCTCTCCTCTCTCTCTCTATCTCTCTCCCTATATATATCTCTTAGCAACATACACACAAACACACTTATCATTTTTGGTCCTATAGTCCTATATCATTATAGCCTCCAACATGGATAACCTTCCAAAATGCGAAGCAAACTACACGGCACTCACCCCTTTAACGTTTTTGTCAAGAGCTTCTTCATGCTATGCAAACAAAACCTCTGTGATCCATGAAGGAACCCGTTTCACGTGGGCACAGACTTATGAGCGATGCCGTCGCCTTGCTTCCTCTCTCCGAGCCCTCAACATTGCTAAGAATGATGTTGTAAGTGTACCCTCTTTTTTTCTTCTGCTAGCTGCATCACTTTCTTCTACTTCAAAAATAAATAAATAAATCCTTGTACTGTTTACAACATGGTGCAAAGTTCAACTTCATCTTGTTCAATAATTAATTAACACCATTTCACATTCTTCAATCATCTCTATCTCACTCTCCCAAGAATGATGTTTAGATAATGTTTTCCCAAGATCAAACGATACTACTCTAGTTGTCTTTACAGAATGCAAATATCGAGGCAAAAAGTTAATTAAACTACAAAGTCAATGATTAATGCATCTACACTCTAATACTCTAATGTTCTAGATGTCACAAACTTTTATATTTTTTTTATAAAACCTACAATGTTATAAAGAAGTATGACAGTCATAACATATTTTGATTTTCACCAAACATGAAGTAATAATAGAAGTGTCAGTATAGTTGTCATTTTTATACATGATTGTATTGAGTGCTGAAGTATTGACTAAGTAGGTGTATACGTGTCCTAATAATTGATATAACTTTTTTACTTTATGCAATTAATAGGTATCAGTGTTGGCCCCTAACATCCCAGCAATGTACGAGATGCATTTTGCAGTGCCTATGGCAGGTGCTGTGCTCAACACCATAAACACTCGTCTTGATGCCAAGAACATAGTCACCATTCTTCGTCACTCTGAAGCAAAAGTCTTCTTTGTGGACTACGAATATGTTTCAAAGGCACGAGACGCCCTTAGAATGCTCATGGACGACAACAATAGTACTGCCAAACCAACAAATCAACAACACAGGGCATATTCTCTCCCACTGGTCATTGTCATAGATGACATAAACTCTCCCACCGGGATCCGTCTCGGTGAGCTAGAGTATGAGCAAATGGTTCATCATGGTAATCCAAATTATGTTCCTGAGATGATTCAAGACGAGTGGAGTCCAATTGCGTTGAACTACACATCAGGAACAACATCAGAGCCAAAGGGTGTGGTTTATAGCCACAGAGGTGCATATCTAAGCACCCTGAGCCTGATATTGGGATGGGAAATGGGTAGTGAGCCTGTTTATCTTTGGACACTTCCTATGTTCCATTGCAACGGCTGGACCTTCACATGGGGTGTGGCAGCACGTGGGGGAGCAAACGTGTGTCTTCGAACCACAGCCGCACGTGACATATACAGGAACCTTGCACTTCACAACGTGACACACATGTGCTGCGCACCAATCGTGTTCAACATACTCATCGAGGCAAAAGCAAGTGAGAGGCGTGAGATAAGGGGTAAAGGGAAACCCCCGGTTGAGATTCTCACCGGGGGGGCACCACCACCGGCAAGATTGCTTGAGCAAATTGAGTCACTAGGGTTTCATGTGACACATGCATATGGGCTGACAGAGGCCACAGGGCCAGCACTTGTGTGTGAGTGGCAGAAAAAGTGGAACTTGTTGCCACAGCAGGAGCAGGCTCAGCTGAAGGCCCGGCAAGGGGTGAGTGTGTTGACAATGGCTGATGTTGATGTGAAGAACCTTGAGACAATGGAGAGTGTGGCTAGAGATGGGAAGACAATGGGGGAGATTGTGTTGAAGGGGAGTGGGATAATGATGGGGTACTACAAGGATCATGAGGCTACTTCAAAGGCCTTTGGGGATGGGTGGTTTAGAACTGGAGATGTTGGAGTGATACACCCTGATGGGTATTTGGAGATCAAGGATAGGTCCAAGGATGTGATCATTTCAGGAGGGGAGAATATTTCTAGTGTGGAAGTTGAGTCTCTCTTGTATAGGCATCCAAGGGTGTTGGAGGCTGCAGTGGTGGCAATGCCTCATCCAAGGTGGGGGGAAAGCCCTTGTGCTTTTGTGGCACTCAAGAAAAACAGCAACTCCTCACAGAAGCATGAGGTCACTGAAGCAGAAATCATTGCCTATTGCAGAAAGAATTTGCCTCACTTTATGGTCCCTAAGGTGGTGAAGTTCATGGAGGAGCTGCCAAAGACTTCAACTGGGAAGATTCAGAAGTTTGAACTGAGGGTGATGGCTAAGGCTTTTGTGGTGTCAGAAAATGTGCAGAGCAAGAAGAAGAGTAGCCATGTGGGTCAAAATAACAGTGGAGGGTATAGTGATAATAATCAGCCAATTTTGGCAGTGTCTCGTCTTTGAATTGAGTTGAGGTCAGTGATGTAGTGAGTGAGTCTTTGTCTATTTTGAAGAAGAACAAAAATGGATATTGTGTGTACATATACTAGGTTGTTTTGCCTGTACCTAAATGGTGATAACTTCGAGAATTCGAGGTATAAATTTGCTGCAGTTTCATGTTTCAACCACTTCCACTCCGTTCTTTTTCTAACCATATCAGATTTTTGGAAGGATTTAATTATTCTCTGTGTTTTAAGTTTAAAACAAAATTAATTATGCTTAATTACTTCTTCTTCTTCTGTTCATTACAAGACTTCAGAGATAATATTGTTCTAAACTACTTGTTTTTACAAAGTCAAATTATGTATTAAATGCTTTTTCCAAGACTATCTTTACTTACTAGAGTGGGGTTGGTATCCATGTCATAACTTTTTGGTACAACAACATTGTATTATGACATCATATTAAAATAGAGTGATAAAAGTATAAATTTTATCAAGTGTTTATAAAAAATGTCCATATCTTTGTTCAAAAGAAAAATAGTGAGAGATTGACGAAAAAACATAAAGATAACAATGCAAAGCCCAGGAATAAACATAAATAATTATATTATTATTTCATTGTTATCTTATCATTATGACATGACAATCACATGTTGGTGGTGTTTGGTTGATCATAATGGAAGTACTTAATCATCTTATTTAGTTTTAATGATATTAAATGACATTAATTAATAAGAAATTTTGACCACAGAAGATTTGTAATTTCAAAGATACTTCACTAAATTTTTAAATTTTCGAAATATGTAAACGGATTATTACAGTTATAATATTAAATTAATAATAGTACCTTTAAATTTTAGATATTATTTTACCATTTCAGTAATTTCAAAAAATTATTCAATTGATCATTATAATTTAGTGACAAAACTAACTATTCGCTCTTTGTCAGTAATCCTAATCAAGATTTATCATTAGTTTAATCAACTAATAATTTCTTAAATTCTTAAATATTTTAACTAAATTTATTGAATAATTTTATATTATTTTCTCCTCAAATCTTACGAATCAAAACATCATAAGCTATAAAACATAGACATTTTTATGTATAAAATTTAAACCATTATTGTGCATTATTCAACTAATCATACTTCCTCCTTCAAGTCAACCAGATCCTCATTATTTTTAAAGAATATCTTCGTTTTTTCTTCACAAATAAATGTAAAAAATAAAAATAAAAGTATCCTTTATTAACTAAAATTAATTTCTACATAAGTTAATATGAAAAACTACATGATCCTCTACAACTTAAAAAATCACACAACTACGTAGGACTTGGATTCGAATATTCGTTATACTCTGTCACGGAATAGTGAAGAAGCAAAAGAATAGGAAGCAGATAATAAATATAGAAAATGTTGGAGAATGAATTATCACATGTTCACTTTTTTTTTTATTTGTTTTTGGTATATTCTTGATTTATTTTTCAAAGAAAAAGATATCCCGAATGTCTTTATGGGGTGGCAGGCATGACCAAAACTTTTGATGGAATTGATGTAAGTGGATTCACATGTTAGTTTCATTATGTCTGTTTATACAAAATAATATTCAATAATAAATGCATTTCAATTATTGTGAACCATTCCATTGATAGTAACTGCATTTCTTGGTGTTACTTTAATAGAACTCCATGCCTCTAAGACAACTCATAGTTTATCTTGACGTTTTTACATATTCATATTTAGTTATTATATGATTTTAAAAAATTATAATTTATTTTGATAGAACATTTTAAGTTTAATTTAACTCATATTAAATATTTCAATTGTGAAATTAGATATTTTTTTAATAATTTAAGACAACTCATAGTTTATCTTGAAGGTTTTCATATACATATTTAGTTATTACATGGATTAAAAAATCATAATTTATTTTTAGATAATAAATTTTAAGTTAATTAAACTTATATTAAAAATTTGAAGAATTTAATTGTGAAATTAGATATTTTTTTAGTAATTTAAGAGTAATTCGATGATGAATAATTTAATAGAGTCAACAAACCTTGTTGTAATAAAGTTAGTAAATCTTGTTAATATATATTCTGATATCATATAAGTGAAGATGAAGCCTGATTCTACATTAATAAATAAACATTAAATTTAATTTAACTTCACATATATCATAGGAAAGAAAATCTTCCATATAAGTTCATTTAAAAAAAAATGATAATCTATAATTGGGTGAATTATATTTTACTTAAATAAAAAAAGTAAGCAGCAATGTGATATAAGTACTTTTTGTCGTGTCACATTGAAACGTGTTTGTGTCCACTCAAGAGTCTCTTGTCCATGAATGAGTGGCTGAAGATATTTATAAAGATGATTAAACACTCTACCCTATGTTTTCCTTTGAGTTTTTGGAATATAAAAAAAAAAAAAAAATCTTACATTTGTCATTTCGAAACTTTAGGTTTTGTAAGTTTGACTCCTAATTTGTGAGTTTATGTCTACATATCTTAACTTCCACTCTTTGAACACTAAAATATCAACATGCATTAGCCATTTTGAAAATCGAACCGGGTCAAATTATTATATAGGAACAATTATTGGCTCGAAAAATCAAAACATCGGTAAAATAAAACATTGATTAAAAACTGATGGGATTGGTCAAGAATAGACTAAAATTGAACATAACAAAATATGAATCGATTTTAAAAAATAGTTTTCCCAAATAGTAATTTAATATATATATATATATATATATATATATATATATTCTAATAATTTTAAAATGAATATAAGTTTGTATATTATATATGTATCGTTTGTTGTTATTCTTATTATTATTTCCAATTATAGCCTACTGGGCATCTCATAAACTTTGAGTGGTAATTTAAGATTTTATTTTATTTTCACAAGAAAATTTTACTTTATTAAGTATTTTTATGATTTTTTTTACTTCAATATTTAATATATTATGTAATATAAATAGTATTTTTTATCAACTCAATTTCGAATTAGTTATTAATAAACTAATGAATCATGTCTAATACTGATTTATATAAGTTGTAACTATTTGTGTTTTTTAACTAAGTAGTTTATAGTTCAAATCTTAATTGACCCTTTAGATATCCATAACGAATTGCATTTTATATAAATCATTCATATTAATATCCTAATTGAAAAGAAACAACGAATCATGATTTCATTAAGGAGAGTGACTTATAAATCATTATTACATTATGGAGAGGACACCTCCGTAATTTCAACCTGCAACCCATAAATTTAAATATTTCAAATTTATTTTTCTACTTTTGTATTTTGAGTTTTATTTTTGAATTATTCAATTTAAAAACTTTTAAAATTATACAATCGAAAACGTTAAACATGTTTTTTTTTTTCCATTTCAGAAAGTATAATTCATAATACAAATATCATAAATAAATGACTGAGAAGAAAAGCATACGAAGAATGAGGTATTGACATTTTGGGGTTTTCAATAAGACGAAAATAGTCATTTCACTACCGGTGTAGGAGTACAAGTTGAATTCACAGGCGTCGAGAAGAAATAGACGTGAAAAAAGCCTTAAAATTTTCACTATTTTGGAACTTCAAGGGTCTTTGCAATGGGATCCTCTTTCCATATTTGTTTGCATTAAATGGAAGATAATGATATCCAAAAATATTGAAGAAGTGTTTTGTTGATGTAAATGAATGTAAGTTTAATAAAAAATAGTTAATTTTAAGTTGTTAGCTTATTTTAATTTGATGCATGAATGTAAAAAAGAAAAAAATAAGTAAAACTGGTTTTCAAATCAAGCTTATAAATCTAAATTGAATGTTATTAACGAATTTTAAGAACAAAATAATCCATCAAATGATATACCATAACTTTATAAGATAGATAAGAATTCACAAATTTTTAAAAATAATCAATTATCCTAGTAGAATAATTGCTTATGGTGTTTTGAAAAATATTAGTTTTCCACTATTTAGATAATAAACTAAATTGAATCACAAAGTTACGGTGGCATTTTAATAGGTAGTGGCTCAAGATTTTATGAGGGCTAAAGTAAATTAATAATATGAGACTTTTTTAAATTAATAAAACAATTAAAATTATTTTATATATTATATATGTATTTGGAAAAAATATATTGTTTAATTAAGAATGTCAATTGGTTTATCATTTTTCAATCTTATAATCTCGTTTAAGATATTTAATTCTGAAAATAAATTTAACCCATCAAGATTCAATAAATTATCATGTTTTAACTACTTTTAAAGATTTAAGCATCTTTCTTTCAAAAGTACACAACTCAATGACTTTGTCCTAATAGGATCTTTTTCTACTAATAAGTCTCTCAATTTTGTATCAATATTCTCCCATCGACTTAGATCATATATATTTTTAATATTAAAAATATTTTGTCTTACAATTTTATTCTCGTTATCTTGAGTTTGAGAATAAAAATTATTATCATGAGTTTGAAAAATTATTATCTTTTTTCTGTTTATTTTTATAAATTTATCCATAGCCCCTTTTTGTGATTAAACAAAAAGTTTAACTCTTATCTTTTTTTTTAAGTTTTGAATAACCTGATTCAAATCTTCCAATTGACGTATTTAATTAAAAACTATAATATATATCACACTAAATAAAACTTATAAGTATATAAAATGAAACTAAGTTAAAAAGATAAAATATGATTGTCAAGACAATGAACTTGATCGTAGTATTTTGTCTTGAAGTCTTAAGTCTCCTACTATCTTCTACTATCTTTCGATCATGTCCTTTGATAAGTCTTTAAATATAATTTATAAATTTTAAATTCTTTTCCTTGAATCTGCATAAATTATTTTAAGATTAATTAAACAATAATATAAAATAAAAAAATGAGATAAATTTATCAATCTTATATTATTTTTACTTAATATTGATGCACTCAAAATGAGCAAAAGTGAACACAAACTCTTCTTCAATCAATCTATCACTCCAAGTCTCCAAATAAAGATATGGACATAAATAGGCAATATAAAATGATGAAACAAATTGAACTAATATTAAAGTAAAACAAAGAGACAGAGGAGATAAGTGGAAGAGTCAGATAATAAAATAACATATAAAGAAATGATGTCAATATGTTAGAATATAGATAAGAGATAGAAAAAAATAAAAAGTTTTGATACCTAGTATTCTTTTACTGTTCAATTTATTTTTTCAAAAATATTTAATTTATTGTAAAAAAGTTTCAAAAATATTATTAATTAAATAACATTTATAGTAGCAATATAAATTTAAAGTCATTAAATAATATTTATAGCACCACTATAAACTTAAAATTAGTTAAGATATTTAAATTTTTTTAATATAATTTTAAAAATTAAATATTTTTTTATTTTATAATAATATATAAATATTAATTTTGTTAGGACGTAAAAATTGCTTTACCTATTTAGATCTTGAGTCAGTACTTATTTTAATGAATAGTGTAATAAATTAGTTAGTTTAAATGATAATTAATTATCTTCGTTTTCGGCTTAAAGCATAATTCCAAAAACAGAGTTAGCGAAAACTTTTAAAGTTGCCCCAGACAAATGCTCTTTTTAAGTACGCATCCTTCCTGCACCTCCACAATATCATACTGCACCACTATATTTTACGAAATGTTCAAAATAACTTTTGTGAAAAAAAAACTGAAAAAGACTTCATAAAAATTAAAAAAATCCGAAAATATGTTTTATATTCTGAATTAAACCTTCATTTTTCAATCTGTTGTTAGATAAAAAAGAAAAAACCAAAACTGTCATATATTTTGAATTAAAAAATATCATTTTAAATTAGGTCAGTCCGAAAATCAGTTGATGAAGTGGAGTGATTAATTATTGGGCTAATGCAGAAGTAAAAGAGGCAAAAATTTCTTGCACCCCCATTACTTTTTACTTGCATCATCACTTTTAAAAAATTTCAAAAATACCTTTTCAATAAAAATAAGTTGCGAAAAATACTTTTTGAAAATAAGTTCGAAAAAACATTTTAAGGAATATAAATTTTATATTCTAAAAAGATATTTTTTGATTTTTATTTTTGAAATATAAAATTTATATTTTGGAAAAGACTTTCTGAAATGTATTTCCATAAAATATTTTTCAAAATGTAAATTTATGTGAATTTTTCAAAAAATATTTTCCGGATTATGAGAATATTTTTGTATTTTTGCGTCTGTGATAGGTGTGTGTGTCAAAATTGATGGAATACAGGAAGTTTTTGTCTAAAAAAATACTATTCCACCGGAGTAAGGTAGAGATTTTTCCCAAGAGATTTTCGACTTTTCACATTTGCTATGGATTATGGAAGTGCAGGAAGAATGCGTTTTAAGTTGAACTTCAATAGCTGATATTATTTATCCATTGGGTTACAACCCTCGTAAAACCCTCGAATTTATTCTTGAAAGATAACGATGCTTACAGTTTAGTTTCTAACATTTTCGTTGTCAACAAAATTCCTGAAAATTTTCCTCTTCACCTTCTGTTTCTGGATAAACAGTTACCACATTTAATGGTTACTGAGACACTTTATGACATGGAAGTGAGTGGCCTTATTTCTGTTAAACAATATTTTACACACACTCATTGGGAATTTTTACCTCTTGAAAGATCCCACAGTTACATGGATAATATTAAAGAGCTCACTTTGAATTTAATTAACTGGGATTTGTTATTTAATGTATACATAAGTTATTAATTAGGTTATGAATGAAGGTCACCTTGGGAAACAAGAGATTTTTTTGCAAAGAATCACTAATCTTGTTTATAGAAACTTAGGAATCAAGCTAAACATTCATGGCTTTTCACATCATACTCAAACAAATGATGGGGCGCTAAGAACACATCCAAAGGATATATTTGCAGCATGAAGTTGTTTTGTAATTGCAGCCCATACACTTGTCGGAGCTTCACATAACAGTGACATAAAAGTGTGCAGTACGTACAAACCACAGAAAACATGATTAATTAAAAAGGGTTGGGGGATGCAAATACAGCTCAAATATTTATGAACAACATGATGCAGCCCTAGTTCCTTCGGTGGGTCTATCCACAAGAACCATCCCTGCTGGGTTCTGAGCTGGCTGGGCCCTTGGTAACCTCTTGGCTGTTCACAAAACCAAATTTCAGTCAAGCAATGTAAAAAATGTTGTAACGTTATGTAGCTCTCCAAGGTACATATAATAATTAGACCCAACACATGTCTTGTGTTGGATATGTCATCAGTGGATCAAGATAAATAAGTCAAAGAGCATAACCAATTACTGTTTTTTATGAATTTTAAACTTCAACTAGTAGAAATAATAGCACCTAGGCCATTAAAGTGGGGGCATAGATTTTCTCAATCCTTCAAAGGCTTCCTCCTCCTCTTGAACTGATGTACTCTTAACATTATTCAAGCCATTCAATCAAAAGATGAAGAAAATAAATACTAACAAAGCAGCGTAAGACAAAGCAGGAATGGAATCAGACCTATTTCATAGAATATATCATTAACGTTGGATGCAGTTTTGGCAGAGGTTTCCATGAAAAACAAACCATTTTCTTCAGCGTATACACGTGCTTCCTGCAATATCAACGTGTCAAAACCAATAAACTGGTAGGAACAAGAAATGTCATTATAGCATATTATAAAAACGAAACTAGACAAACATATGCAAGCTACCAATAGTAACAGAAGAATCCAAACATGTTGCAAACGTAAATTAAACATTATAGCATTCAAAATGAAACTAAATCACAATAGGTAATTCGTTCAAAGCACAAACAGTTTATAGAATTTGCACCTTTGCAGAGAGGGATTTGCATTAAAAATACTTTCGAATTAAAACCTAGAATTTTATCCCCCTTCTTCATGTTTTAGAAAGATTTACTTTCCTCTAGAATGCATTGTTGAATATTCAAAAACATTAGAACTGTTAAACAGTTAGTAAAAATTTTATTTGCCAAATGTACTACATTTTTCTACCGCTTAGACCTGTAATTCATAACGTAATGCATTGAATACATAATACTGTTGGAGATTATATAATTCTTGATAGCTGCTGACATGGAATAAAAGGAATATTGGAAAACAATTTTACTTACTTCAGCTGTCACTTTCCTCTTATCTTCCAGATCAGCTTTGTTACCAGCCAGAGCCATGACCATATTAGGATTTCCTGAAACATAGAGAGAGAGAGAGAGAGAGAGAGAGAGAGAGAGGGAGCATAAGTCGTGAATCTAGTTATGCGACAACAACTACCACAGACAAAGTATGACTTGAGGAAACCAAAAGTAGCTCAACGTTTAATTTAATAATTCAGAGAGAACCTCAAACGAAGCATATCTTTTCAACTAAAGCATTACTTATATTATCTACCTGTTGACCTAGAATTTGATAGACGAGTCTTAGTAATATTTGAGGGAAATATATTAGACACTCCTAACTTTGTGAAGGTACGAGGGAGAGTAATTGTAAGCAGCATTCCCATTTTGCATGCAAAAATGTTTTTTCTGGATTCGAGACATGACCAATTGGTCACTGAGATGCAACTTTACCATTGCACTGTAGCTCTCCCTCATTTATGGGAAGTATAAATTCAATTATTAAACAATAGTTATCGCATCAAACAAACTAATTGAATCTCCCATACTTTCAAATTTTCTTTAGCACACATTCTCTCACCATATCATGTATAATTCATCCATATCTCCACCATTCCATTATAAAGCATGCTTTAAATTTATTAAATGATTAATACAAGTCATTCCAACAGTTTAGATCCTAATACAAAAGAAGACATAAGAAACATTGTGGCAAAATTAATTTACAAATAGGTCTCATCCATAAGTTTGCAAACAGTTAATAAATAGTTTAAATATCTTTTTGTACTCTAAACTTTATTTGACTTCAGGAAAAAGAAACATAAATAAAACTTCAAAACCAATAGCAAAAATACCTTGCTTTTGAAGCTCTTGGACCCACTTCTTAGCTCGGGTAAAGGAGTCCTGTGAAAGGAAGACAGAAAATATCATATTAAAGTTCTTGAAATAATCACATTAAACGCATAGTTTCAGCCCCAACAAGAGACAAAAGCATATACCAATCAAATGAAAGAACCTGCTATGAAACTTGATTTATTATACAAATTCGAGAATATTAAACAAATTCATAATGCAATTTTGATCAATTATATACTCATTTTTCAATATTCTACGCTAATGATCCAATCAATGATCACTACACAAAACCACACCCTACAAATATATACTTTGCCAAATTACACAAGGTGTTCATGAATTTTGTTATTAGTTACGTAAAAATCATTCATGGTCCTTCACCTAAAAACTTAAGATTTTTGGAGAGTCAAGTTTTGGCGTGAATTCAGAGTTCCCTAGACTAATTATGAGTTGGATGTGAGGTGGGTCGAAAACAAAATTGAATAAATTTCCCCGTTGATGTTGAGGCAGCAATATCCAGCTGCCAAATTTTCACAAATTTTAGGTAACTTTTCAGAACCCACCACGAACCAAACACAGGCTAAGTGATCAGGAGCTTGATCTTTGTTATCCTCAGTCCTTTAATATTAAAAAGACATTCAGTTAAAGATTATTACATTTCAAGCCAAGAGGACACTTTTGTAAGGGGTGTATTAAAAATAAAAAACATTCATGAGCTCTTCATTTTTTGGTGGAAGGGATATTCTATATTCTTCATGAGATCCTCATATTCATTAGTCCCAAGAAGGGATAGCATGGAATAGAATAAGTATACCCATGCATACAAGAATTGCACGGGAACATCTTATGCAAAGTTTTTGGTTAAAAAGGACCAATCATTTATCCCTAATGAGAAGAGTATATTATATATTAAAAGTAGGAAAAGAACACAATTCCCTAAAAAGGATTGCTCATGACACAATACGCAATTACCTATTTTTTAAGGCATAATTCACACAATACTTAAATTCTATTTGATTAAAAACGCTTTTGGGGTAAACACAAGGATGTATGAAATTAGACAAATCACCGAAGACAGTAAGTTTAACATCAGTCCAGAAATATATTCACTAGACCTATGAAATGAGGCAAAAGAAGCACTTGCCTCAAGCTAGAACAAGCAGGCTACAATTTTTTCATTGTACCATGAAAACCAATAATTTTACATATTTTATATAAAGTATACAGTTAAAATAAAGAAATAGAAGCATCAAATTAATTAAAAAATAGTGCATATCATAGTTATCAATCTAGGATAGCGCTACATGGCGGTCAACCTTGAAAATGCTAGAGTGGAGTGGGATTACCACAATTTTAAATATTTTAGAAGAAACAAAACAGTTTATAGTATACACATAAATACTCAAATAACAAAACAAACTCGAAAATATAAAAATACAACAAATAATAAGTCACTAGTTACATACACAATTACCATCAATCTATGAGCAATAGAAACATAGTAACGGAGTCAAAAAAAACAAGATGATGGTGATATTAATAGCAAAAGAACATAAGTAGTTAGATAAAAATTAACAAGATGGGAACTAGGAAGTCTAAGGGAAGAAGAAAGAATAGAGAACATGAAAGAAAAATAGTCTGACAAAGTGTAAAGGATCAGAAGCCAAAACAAAGGTAACTTTTGGTGGAATATTTTACCCAAAAAAAACTGAAGCAATAATATTTCAGGGGTAAAAATTGGTTTTCAAAGTTGATATCGTGGTCATATCACAATAAGACACGTAAAGAAGCCACCATTAGAAACCACTCCAGTATTTGAATCACATAAGGAACCATGGCCACTCTATATAGCATGCTATTTACTACTACGATCAATGTGCCCCAAATATTGCCAATTCAAATAGGTATTCGGAGATATCCAAAGCCAAAGTTATCATACCAAGCTAGTGATGTCATAGACAATGATAGCAGCAGCTGCGCCTCTGTAATACATGGGAGCCAAGCTATGGTACCTCTCTTGGCCAGCCGTGTCCCAAATCTCAAACTTCACCGTTGCATCATTTACTGCCAGTGTCTGTGAAAAGAACGCTGCCCCTATTGTTGATTCCTGTTACCACAAAAAGACACATAATTTCAGTAACACAATCTCCATGTTTCCCTACCTTAAAGACTCATCACACACAAAACAACTTCTCTCACAAGTCAAAACCTCAAACTCAAACCATCATCACACACTACAGACAGAAGAAAAATACTCTCTACCCCACCACACCAAAACTATTTAAGTTATACGACCACACACTAAATGATCACTACCATCATAACCTCCATGATCAAATCAGGTAGTCACTTTTGAGACCAACCGAAATTCCTCACCTTCTGAATAATATGTTTTAAGAAAAAACCATTGAATACAACACAATCCCATCTCTGGTCCGCCAATTTCATAGCGAATCAACATGAATTAGCTAAACACAACCGATACCCGTAACGAAAAACTTGAAGTTTTGTCAATATTTTCATCAATCAGAACAAACCCAAATATGAAGTTTCAGCGTATAAACCAAGGAGACCCTTTAAATTCGGACAATCCTCCCCCAATCAAAACGAAGAAATCAAATAAAAAGTAAGACAAAAAACCTGGAATTCGAGAAATTGACCCTTGACAAAGCGCAAAACGAGGCTGGATTTGCCAGCACCCATGTCCCCGAGAAGAACCTGACGAAAGGAAGAGAGTAAAAAATCATCGGAATCAAAATTTGGAGAAAGAAAGAGAGGAATCGAAAAGGAGTGGATGGGCCCACCAATTTGGCATTGAGGTTGTTGTGTCCGATCGTAGCCATGGGATGAGAATTGGATCGATCGGAAACGAAGAGAGAAACGAGAAGAACCCAATACGCGAAAGATCAGAAATTTGAACTTTGCGGATATATAGATATTGAAGATTGAAATAATCAAATCGCAGAGACAGAAGAAGAAACTCTCTTTCTCTCTCTCAATTCTATTGCTTTTCCCTTACGGTGGTTTTCCTTGCTACCGTCTGCGTCCAAACGCGTTCGTTTTATTTGTTTCTAGTTTTTATCTTTTATTTTGCATCCTTTGTTTTATTTATTTATTTTATTATCATGTTTATCATGTTATTATTATTATTATTATTATATTTTATTATGGTGGTTATTGGTGGCTTGACTTTGACATACAAATGGGAAATTGCTTTTGCTTAGAAGTTGGGCAAAATGAAAAAGAAGTTCCCTCAGAAGGAACAATCTAAATTTGATCACTCTTTCTCTCCTTTCTTCTGTGTATTCTCATTCTCTCAATATTTCACAGTCTCCTTTAATGGGGTTCACAATACTAATATTATTTTTAATTTAGTCATTGAAGCCATTTATCAACAATACTCTTTAAAAGTATTAATAGTTTATACCTCGTATTAATTATATACTCTGAAAAAAATATAAGTAAGATTACTTTTTAATAGTATCAGTTTTTTCTGTTAGTCTTGTTTTAGTTTTTCAGTACTTTATAATTTATTATTTGTCTAAAAGGTATTTTTATATTTTATACATTATTTAAAACTTGGATATGTACTTGAAATAAATTATTTATTGGCTTAAATAAATATTAGTTTGGTTTTTTCCCTATATTAAAATATTTTACTTTTAATCAATCTTACATGTGAATCTAAATTATAAATTTATAAAGTAATTATTATTTAGTATTTAAAGTTTTAATAATAGAAATATTTTCTAATGATAATTTTGTATTTGCTTACTAATAAAACATAATTTTAATAATACTTCCAATATTTAACCATGATTTTCTTGGATGATAATTAATAATAAATATTTTTGATACTCTTTCTTATTTTCTTCTGAAAATAAAAAGATAGTTTTTTTTTTTAATTCAAATCTATCCTCAATTCTGCAAATTAGAACAAAAATAATTAAACTTTAAAAAGATGGATATAACAAAAAAAAAATCTACTATTTATCATATTCAATTTGTTTTATTTTTTACCTTATTTTATCATATTTTATTGTATGTACTTATATCATACTTAATCTTATTTTGATTAGTCATATCTTATTTTATTTTTGGTTTTTTTATTCTTAATTTTTCTGTTATTATTTTTAATTTTGTCATTTTCTATTTTTTTAATTTTTATTTTTTGTTAATGTTTTTAATTTCTATTTTTTTTCTGTTTATCTTTTAACAATTTTAATTTTATTTTTTGTCTTCATATTTTCTTATTTTTAACATAAATTTTAGCTTTGTTTCTTTTTAAATTTTAAATCTTCAAAATTTTTTAAGGAAAATTTGTGAAAATAGTATAAAAAAAAAGACTCTAACTAAAAGAGACTATAAATATATCCAATTGTGATCCATTTTTTTTTTTATTATTTGGTAAATTTGCAAAATTTAAAAAAAAAATCTTAAACCAAAACTTTTATTGAATATTATCTTCTTAAGTCTTATTTTAAAACATGTTGTGATATGTCACGTCTAGTGTAAGATTATAACAAATTCAGAATAATTACATTTGTTTAATCCGAAAATTGAGCATACCTACTACATTATAGTTAGAGTTTAGTCTAGTTATTGTTGATAGACGATATGCTGACAGAGCGTCTAATTATTCTTTAATTGTTGATATGGTTCTGTAATTAACCAACTTTCATATGGAAATTGTTCTTCATTTTAACATGAAGCAAAGATTAACTCATGAATTCCTTAGAGCTCTTAGGTGCGTCTAGATATAAAACAACAAAGATTAAGAGTAGTCGGTGAAACTGAATTTGTGCTTAAAAGTCATGGGTTTTTTCCTGGGGTCTAGACTTACACTGGCTTATAAGTTCAAATAAGAGTTTTATGTTATATTCAAGGAGAAATAAATTCCACATTAGGCAATGACAGGAGATAGAGAATTGGAGACTCTTCTTTCTTTTTCTCCTACCTATAGGTTTGGACATTCTGTCTTCTTCATTGGAGATTAGAAGTGTATGAAGGATCATTTATACCTCCCTATTTTCAATTATAATACTTTAACATGTTGAGTTTCAAATAATCTATACCTAGATTATTATTTTTAATGGATAATTTGAAAAGAATAAACAGAAGGAAACTTCATGAGTTAACACATAAAAAGAAAACCTCACAGCACAGTTAAGAAATAATCATGTCCTTAAATATCTTGACAAAGGATTCCTTTGAACTACGTGTGTGTCTCATGTCCTTCCTCTTTATTCGGATTATTCGAGAAAAAGAGTTTACATCAAAACTTATTTTAATGAAGGGCGAAGCGTCTCTTAGAGCTATATAATTATTTGGAGAACGGATTTTTCTTTCATTTCAAGCATGCAATACGAAAACAAATTTGTTTGTCTTTTTACCAAAGGTGATTTGATTTTGTTTCCTTCTGGTCCTCTTTTGGGTGAATGGAAAAACGCAATAAACAGAAAGGCGAAACAAACAAACGACGAAGGCTAAGGAAAGAAAGCATATTGTCTGCCAAGATGTTGATTAGGAAAATGTTGAGAAGCTACCTACAACAGGACATACCGACATTAATTGTCGGGATCACAAAAGTGAGGGGTCTTACATGTTCTGCGCCTAAAAGGGACCAAGGTACATACATCTTAATAAGCCAAGCCTAAGAAAAAGGTGAACAAAGCTATTCGACTCCACGATAAGAGGAAGTGGCGCCACCAATCCCTCCTACCAGCCATTATTCTTTATAATGACCAAGTGGCTAAAACCAACTGAGCAAAAACAAATCACATCCTTGAAATCTGAAGAGGTACAAGAGCTTCAAGCATTTCATGTCTAACAGAAGCTAGAGGCAGCTTTTCCAGGGGGCCTTGTTTCTCTAAAAGATATTTCTCACAATTTTCTGCAGCCATAACCCCAGCAGAGTAAGCTCCATGCACAGATCCCTGGTTGTCCAAGCTTACAGCTTCTCCCCCAAAGAATAGATTGCCCAAGGGTGCACGAAGCTTGTCATAAACATCAATTGGTTTTCCAACTAAATCATATGAGTAACATCCAAGGGAGTCTGGATCTGTTCCCCATCGAGAAACGAGATACTGAACCTGCAAAAGTGCAACAAAACAAAAAAGTCCGGATCTTTAGTAGGGTGTACACACCAGAGAAGCCAACTTTTAATAGAATGGGCAGGGTATGAGGACAATATTATTAGAGATGGACTTACTGGCTCAGAAGCTTTTGGAAACATCTTCTTGAGCTGTTGCATTACAAATTTTGCTGCTGCCTCATCAGATAGCTTCTCAATGTCATAAGCAAACCTTCCAGCTACCATATAGACAAGAACAGGATGGCCTGTTGCTTTGTGAAGATTGAGAAAATAGCCACAGGCATAAGAGGTTGGAGCAACAGTGCCCAAGAGTTCTACATTAGGCCAAAATACCTTGTCAAATCTTAGGGCAATCTTATTTTCATTGCCCACACCAAGATCGGAAATTGCTGTAACCTTCCAATCAGGAAGTTTTGGTTCAAATTCAATTAAATTGGCTTTTAGGATTCCAATAGGAACAGTTATGATAGCAGCATCAGCAACAAAGTTCCTCCCATCCTCGACAGTGACCATTACCTTGTCGTAACCACTGGATATCTTTTTTACCCTACATGGTGAGATTTCACAAAAGGATCAAAATCAGGACAAAGAAACAATTGGGAAACTAATCCTATTTTCAAGTAAAATTAAATCAAATAAACGCAGACTCCATTTTGTAGTGGCCCACTGTCGGTCAACTCTCAAGTTACATCAAGAGGAGTTTAGCTTAAATAAAGTTGAAATTAATTGTGGAACATTGTTCGTAATTATGGATGGTAAATCAATCAATGAACTACGAAGTAACAACAAATGTTTATTCAATCAATTGAACCACTTAAACATATAAGTCAGAGGTAACTAGGAGAAAAACTACAGGTGCATAGGTTTTAAAAATAACATATTTCTAATTAACAGAATTTAACTTTTACCAACCAAAAAAGAAGTTCCCATGCTTATTACTCTCTGGGATCCAAACATGGCATCAACTTACTTTTCTGCTTCGTTTCTCTATTTATTAAATGTTCGGTTAAATATCATGAAAAATGACCGTGTAGTTATGTCAGGTACTAGATCTAGCAGGTATACCTGTGGTTCAAACGAATGTCAACATTTTTTGCAAGAGCTTTTATAACAGGATCATATCCTCGCACCATAAGTCCATGACCACCAGAGAGGACATGTTCCTATAAAGATGTAAGCATTAATTTGGATTATTAATAATGCTGAGCTGATATTCGACATATAGAACACAACAATAAAAATTGAATCACTCTTAAAAACATTCATCTCCATTTTATGTAAGACCAATGGTCTACTTGATACTTGAAAATGTCCGACGATTTCAACTTAGTCCTTGAATATTAATAAATTAAAAATATATCTTTTACATCCATCCTTTAATTTAAATAGGTCCTCACATATGATCTCTAAAATGCAGTTTTAGCCCTTTTTTGCATTTTAATAATAAAAATGTAAAAGATTAGTCAACGATCATTGATGATTATCTCTTACATTATCTCTAATTTTTTGAATCAGTTCTAAATATGCTAAGTATATAATAATCAAAACGAAACAATACATAGACTATTTTATATAAATTAGCAATTTTAGATTTCTGCGTATCATACTTATCCCGAGATTTCATCATTTATCTTAACAATAACCCTAGGAAATGGTGGCCAACGAAGGTTTATGAATGAAATCATGGGTAAAGCACAGAAGCATGTGTTGGAGTTTAGAGGCAAAAAGATATCTTATGCCCTTCAACTTAGGTTGGCACTTGCCTGATCCCAGGTTTTCAGTGAAATCATATCTGCATCAGCAGCAAACCAAGCTTCCATTCTGCATATAAACCATTGTAGCACTTCATGGGCAAGTCCCTTTTGCCTGCAGAAAATTCGGTCAATTGCAGCTCTAGAATGAAACTTAAAGCCTCAGTGAATGCACATAATATTCTCAAATCAGTCAAATACCTTAGTTCTGGATGCCTATCTAGCACAACTGAAATAGCTCGGGAAACTGAGATGTCCTCGGGATGCTCATCCCTCACTTTCCCTGTCTGTAGTTACAATTAGATTCAAGATTGAGTTAATCAGAACTTCATTTATGATTGAAAAGTACCACATCATATGCTGCTTAGTGAAAAAGGTCTTACCTTTTCCAGAATTTTCTTAAAGGTGTCTCCAACTTCAATGACCATCTGTTGTGGAACTTGTTTACCGTCGATGTTAAAAAGCATATAACTGGAAAAACAAAAAATGCAGCTACTAAATAAGACACTACCAGTAGAATTGCAAAAGACCCAAACATTTTATTGTTTCAAACAGTAAATCGTATATGGAAGCCAACGCTTCATTTTAAAATGAGGCAATATCGGGTTTCCCAAATCACCTAGCCAGACCAACTAAGTCATGGCCGTTAGTTTGGAAGACATCCAACAGAAAATATAAAAAATAATAGGTGCAGGAGGACAAAATGAAGATTTGAGGAGTGCGTTACTTAAGCTTATTTATAATTCATTTTAGGGAGTAAGAAGGAGGAGGGAGCCAGTTTTTTGGAGATTGCAGATAGTAGTGAGCTGAGAGTTTCGCTCTCCAGGTATTTGAAGATTTAGTCTGTGTAATACATTCATGCTTTTTTTCAATAATACATCACTTTTTTCTTATTTTTGTTCTGTTCTAACATTGGTGATCTATAAGCCCTCGATGTATAGAGAAAATGTTAGGGCCCACAAAGAGTGACCATTTTGGTAAACCTGCAACTAATCATGTAGGTTAGTTTTTCTTGGTAAAAGATCATGAAGGTTAGTTTAATTACTATTAAAATATATTTCTAAAGATTTGCATCATAAACCTTCAAATACATCAATATCAATGGAAATGCAGAAGTGAAGGATTATTACCTTTCCAAATCATGGTCATATAGGACAGAGTTGTCACCACTGGTACGATATAAAGGAAGCCCCAGGCCGCGTATTAATGGAGCCAATGGATTTTCATTACAAACTCCATGTAGCCTAAAAAATAATCAAGAAAAAACTAGTAGTATTAGAAAGGCATGATCCAACTGACAATTCCGTTCATTTAATGGATAACATAGGAGGAGTAAAATAACTAGAAGGAGCACATCTCACTTGTCAGGACCAAAACATCATACTTCATACATATACAATTTCGTTACCAAATTGAACTTACCATGAGGCTCCCATGTCAACTGGACAACCAAATGAGAAGTCCGTATGAATGCGACCACCAAGCCTATCTCGTGACTCCAATACAGTCACCTAAGCAAATGATGAAATAAGCCAAAGCAAAAAGCACAAAAAAATCTTTAAGGACACCCAATAAATGAAAATAAAAAATAAAAATGAAGAGGAAGCTGATCATAATGATATGACACCTTAAAAGATGCATCGTAGAGATTTCGTGCTGCAGCAATTCCAGATATTCCTGCACCAATCACGATAACAGATGGGGGTGTTCTGTTTTGGCTCTCAACACGCGAGGAAATAGTACCTGATCAATGGACACAAAAATCATCAGGAGAAAAATCCTATTGCATAATAATGAGAATGAACCTATGTAGCATGGATCCTGACTCGGATTCGACATAGACACTTTGACATGTATAATGTCTAAAATACATGACACAGGTGTACGAATTTATATATTACATTATTATGAATTATATCAATTGATAATCAAGATTTATGTATTCAAAATTTATTTATGAACAAGGTTAGTCAAATATAACAAAAAAATAATCTAATTCATCTATCTAAAATCCAAAAAGTGAAAAGAAACATATATAATCTAAGTATTCCTAATTATATATAAGATTTGTTTTTTACTTTTATAGTCATAATAGAAACTTATACAATAAGTTTGAGTTTTTAGAAAATCATTGTATTAGTCCCTTTAAAATTGTGTTGGAACCGTGTTAGAATCGTTATATACCCAAACAAATATCTTTTAAATTGGACACTTGATCGATATGTGTCGAACTAGTGTCAAAAGAGTGTAGGTGTCCCACAAGCTTCATAGGAATGAACTACAAAACCACATAAAGCAACATCTATATCCTGTTTTTTTATCTATCCTTTTTTCAATATATAATATTACAACCATTAGAGTTGTCAAAACAAAATGTTACAACCATGAGAATAAACATAATACAACGATGGCTTTATAATTATATTGTGTATATTTGCACACAAGATCCTGAAAAGACCCAAAAGTTGCAAATCTCGCAAGCAATTCCATTCGATTATATAATAATATATTTTAGAAGAAACGCTCCTTAACTATGCTCGTGTGCTACCCAACTTACCCCCAATAAAGGAACCAAAGCATTTAAATATGATCAAACCAGCGAAAAAAGCATTTGTATCAACCAAATATTAAAGGACCACAAAGATCCATGTAGAATCCTGCTCAATTAGTAACAAATAGACCTTAATTATTCCAAAACCTCTTTGAGACAGGCATTCCGCCAGGATTACAATCATAGGCATGACAATGGTCATAAAGAAAGACCGTTGTTCCATAACATCACAGATTTTTTTTAACACAAACTAGCAAATCCCTGAACCTCAACAAAGAATAATGTATACATAAAAAACACTGCACCTATTCATAAAATTGAAGAGGACAACAAAAATTATACGCACTTCCTTGAGTGTTTTTTTTATTTTCTCCTAACGTCGTTCTCCAAAGAGAAACCGAGTACTAATAAAGGTTTATACTAAAAGATGTAAAATAAAACGTTAAAAACTGAAAATAGTCTCCTCATAAACTAACATTAGTATATTCATGAGCAAAAACCAGATTTTGAAAAGGCTAATAAGAAATAACAGCTTACAAATTGGTTTAAAGAAACAACAAGAGTCTTGTTCCGTGAGGAGAAATCAGTTATTAAGACGTATCATTCAGCGCATTCAAAAAGCAAAGATTCAGAAATCTAAGAAAATAAAACAGCAAAGAGAAATACAAAATCCGAAAAACTGCAATAAAAGACTTTTAAGCGGAAGGCGAAAAGCAGAGGAGGATAAAGCAGAAACTGACCATCGAGGAAATGCGAGGAGAAGAGTTGATTAGGGTCCATTTGCTTGGAGCGAATTGAAAACGAGAGAAAGGGAGTTATAGAATGAGTATCGAATTGGATGAGATCGGATCGGATCGGAAAGTGGCGGTGTTGTGTAGTTTTGCTGCGAAATCAAGGGTGTATAGGAATGGGGAAATTGGAAACTAACTGGAAGGAATTGCAGAAGATTAACAGGAGGATGCCGGCAATGTAGCGGCTGAGGTGAGGAGAGAAACGCAGCTTCTCAAAATATATCATAATCTTACAATTGGTCCGATCAAAATCCAACCGGAGAACCTTCCTTGCATAAGAAATTCGATCGATGAGCAACCACAATTCCGATTTCCAATTCGATCGCTCAGGCGAACGAACGAACCCTTTCTCTCTCTCTCTCTTTCTCTCTCTCTCTAAACGAATGAATGGAATAGCAGACGATGATTTCTGAATTCCCTCGCCACAAACACAGTATTTATACCTCACGGAACCACTTTCGCCACTATCATCTAATTACGATTATTATTATTTTATTAATGTATTTTAAGCAAATAGGTCTATTTATAACCCTTTAAATTATTAAATGATGATGCTTATCTTAATTATAGACACTTAATTATGGCCATTAGTTATAAGGAAAACTAAAAAAACTTACCTTTCGAGATTTTTAAAATTTACGTTATGGGTTTTTCTTTAAAGATAGATTAAGTAGGTTGTTGATTTATTTATTATTATTATTATTTTATCTTTAACGATAACATAGGATTTTTTTTAAACCTCTTATCTTTTCTAGCTTTTTAATCTTATAAAACTGAATTTTAAGTTTTTTTAAAATAGATTATCAGTAGTTAAAAATAATCTTATATCATTATGAAGTTATACATTATAAATTTAAAATTTAATTTATATGATCGGAATTTTTTCTATACGTTTTAATTTTAATTATATAAATAACCATATATTTTATACGTCACACCGATTAAAATATTAGTTAAAAAATTATTGATAACATTTTCCGAAATTTCTAAAAGATACGAATATCAAAGACTTTCCTCTTTTTGAAATAGAAAATATCACTACTACAAATAATCTTTCTACAACTGATTCTAAAAGTTATTTTTGGAACCGACATTGAATGGCGAATTATTTCTATAATCGATGTTATATTTATATATATTATATCGGTTAATAAATAAATCATCGATATAAAATATAGTTAAAATAATATTTTAAAAGAGATATTATTAGTTGAAATTTATTATATCGGTTTGGAATCCACAATCAATATAATAAAACTGTTTTTCTTAAAAAAATTTAGAAAAAAAATTAAATTTTTTATAATCGTTTTGATAAATCTTCAATATAAATAAAGAAAAAACACAATAAATTTTAAAACTTTTTGACAAGTATAAATAGGTGAAATAGTAAGTTAAAATCTAAAATAATGAAAAAATACAAAAAAAAAGTAGTGCAAATGATAAAATTTTGGGAAAAAAAAAAATCGAAATCCCCTCTCGAGATGGCCTAGGAGCTTCCTTACACAATTTCGAAAAACTTTCATTTTTGGAACATCTCATTTCAAGCTCTCTATCAAAAGTTATGGTCATTTGAAGTTTTTTTGTTCAAAAATTTTTAAAACCTAAAATCTATGATACAAACATTCAGAAAGCATTTCAAGCACAAAAGATAAGAAAACATACCTTTTATAGATAATAAGAGCAAAATCGGTAAATGCAAATAAACGAAATTTACCAAAACCAGAAAATGTAAAAATAGAGTGAATGAAATTACAAAAAGACAATGAGAGAATAAAGGAAAAGAAGGAGAACAACACGCAAGGGAGAACACCATGTACCAGTGAGAACATAAGAAAGAAACACAAGACAAAATGCAAAAGAAAAAAATGACAACGTGAGCGAGAGAGACTGTGAAGAAGCAGCGCACACAAAAGTGAAAATGAGAAAGGGAGACAAAAAGTGTAAGAATAAAAACAATATAAAATTAAAAGATTATTACGTCGATTACTACTCAATAAACAACGTAATAGGATACATCGTCAGTTCTGAGGGCCAACCGACATTGTATCTAAATTCTAAATTTAAAATTTGAAAATGACAGAAGATATACTACGTCGATTAATTTGTCTTTTATTTTTTTACATTAATTATTTGTTGAACTCACAAAAATTAAAAATTACGATATATTATGTTGGTTTTATATAAACTAACGTAATATTTTTTCAAATATTTTAAAAAAATATCACTACATTTTTTATTACAACGATTTGAGTTTTAACAGTCAATGTTGAATATTAACTTCTAGCCGTGTATCTTCATATTAACTTTTAAAGATAAAAAGGATGTTTAATGAATATCTAATATGCCAAATAACACATTAAATTCATTACTCAAATCACACATTCTTTAACTTTAATTAATATAAATATTGATTTACAATTTAAGAAGTTTTCTAGATTTCTGCGTTGCAGAATAATGACAGAATATTCCAATTTCGGAAACTGATATGTTTTTTCTTAATCAATTAGGTAAAAGATATATATTGAGCTTTTTAAACAGAAATATTATTTTTTCAATTTTGGCGGGAAACTTTTGTCCTTTTGTGATTATATGAAGACAGTAGCCTAACAAAAACTGCACTTTATGTCGTCACTTGCCTTATCACGTGGTGGGGACTGTTTCGAACTTAGAGAAAAGAATATTCGCTCTTTTTCGTTTTAATTTTTTTATCAGTGATAAAAATTGAGTATATTGGTTTCATTTCCTCGTCCACATAATTTTTTCATTTTATCAGATTCAGAGAGATAGAGAATAATAATAAATAATTAAGTATTTATTCAAAAGGTGTATTATTAGCGGGATTAAAACGTTCTAACTGAAATAATTTATCAAGAATTTATAAAATTAACGCAATATTAATTTAATAGATAAATATCAAATAATCTTCTAAAATAAAATTTTCCTTTCATTTATATATTTGAAAGATCTCATTTTTAGAGACTGTAAAATATTTTTATACCTAGCTTGGTTCGATAACAATCCAATAAGCTTAACACTTTGTTAAAATATATTTTGATATAAATCTTACTAAACCTTAAACCTTTAGTCAATATGGGATTTATAATGTTACTCATTCTTAAATAAAGGCTAATACAGTGAATTGAGATATATAAAGAATCACTCGAAAACTTTGCCTTCTAAAGAGTTAGAAATTGATTACGTGAACTTTACAAAAACGAATTGAGAGATATTTTTTGTTTTTATAAAGAAAAAGAAGCATGAGTATTGTGTAGTTGGATATGGTTGGATTCGATTTTAATTGGTTCATTGGGGCATAGTGGGGATGATGGGACAAGGAAAGTGGCATGGTCATAACACGTTATGTGACCAAAAAAAAACAATGACAATGTAAGAGTCTTTGACATTATGGTAACATGTTTGTAAAGCCATGGTGTTGATAATGAGGAAGCTTGGAAGAAACTCATGAGGTTTCTCCCATAATAATAAATCATTCCAATTCCCGGTATCAAACTTTGACCTACTTTCCTTTCTGTTTTTATTCTCGTCACCCCTCACAAAGCAAGTAGCCGACCTAACAAAACAACAAAATTCATTGATTGATTGGTGAATATCAATTCACAACTTTTATGTGGTTTTTCAATAAGATGCTACAATTTTATTCGTAATCTACCAAACTGGATAATTGATTTTTTATCTATTTCGATAAATTGTAAGTGGGGGAAGTGAATTTAATAAAGGAAATCGTCAATGTTGTATACAATTTCAGTGGCAGAAAAATTTTAAAGTTGAAGTCCTTGCTTAACAAAATGTTTTCAGAGTTTAAAATAAAAATAATTAAAATTATTCGACGATAAAAACTTTAATTAGTGAAATCGTCGGATATCTTCATTGATATTGATTACTTGAATTATAATATTTTAAACTCATCGTCATTAATATTAATAATTTATGTGTTTTTAATTAAAGTTGTCATTAGTATTAACGATTTCCGTAAATAAATATTTTTGACTAATTTTATTTAGTAAAAATAATTAAAGTTTTGATATATTAATTTTTTTATATCCAAGTTTATAAGAGAGTAACTTTATTTTGATTCTATAATTCTTTTATAACAGTTTTTGATTGTAGATTCAAGTTTTTTGGAAAAAAACAGTTCCTATTTCTCTTTCTATAATATATATATATATATAGAAATATTATACACAGATTATTTTTCTTTTAATTTTTTTAAATAACCTGTTATCATTTTTACCATCAACTCATACATATGCTACAACAAAGAAATAAAACAATATAAAATTGGACAAAAATTTGATTTAATACAACAACTTCAAATACCCAAAAACCTAGAAACCACTACTACAAACTTCAATTACTTAAAAAAAATATATATTTAAAATAGTAAAACATCTGAATGAGATATCATCTTCTTATTCTATAAAACTTCACAAAGTTGTATCTTTTCTTAAAAAAAAAAAACAAATTATTACAATGACTAATGAGTAAAAACATAACCATAAAAATAATGTTATACGTTTAATTAAGAATAATTAAGCTGTAAAAGAAATAATTAAGCAATACGAAATTAAGATATATGTTTGGCAATTAGTTAATCCATATTAATCATGAATAAAGTTTACTCATCCTAATATGAATTGAGAATCACAGAAAAAAAAATCTGATTTTTATAGTATATAGTAGATGTGTGCATACTAGAACCTATTATTATTTTATGGACAGGATTACTTGACCAACTTTTCCCTTTTGGTGTGTAGGGTTTTGGCAAACAAGTTGTGTATTCCACCCTGGACATGGTTGTGGTCCAAGCAAATAATGTGTTCTTTCACTGCTGTGCTGACCCTACCACCTTCTCCACCTCCTTCATTTTGCTTTCTCTTCTCTGCAACTTGCTTTCTTTATTCATTCAGATTCCATCATACATGAATCATTCTTTCATCAATTTATGTGCTATATATATATATATATATGCTCTGCTAAGTGCATGGATGCATCATCCTTGTAAATATAATAATTTTATTAAGTATGAAATAGAATATACACCTTCGTAGATCCAATCATTCACTTTCTCTTTTTTTCTTTTAGTATTATAAATCTATTTTTTGACCTTTTAGATCAGTTTCATAGATGAATGCTTTGGTATACTACTTTTTCAAAATATCTGATATTTTTTTATGTTATTATATTCATCTGAATTCAAGTTTATCGTGCGTTTTATTCAGATTATGCTAAAGTTTTATTATCTTTTATGCCAGATTCACATGAATTCATGCCTTTTATCTTTTACGGAATAGTTTTTTAATATTTAAACGTGAATTTTTTTATTAAAAGTAATCATTTTCTTATATAATCTAACTGAATTTTCATTTTTATTTGTTTTCGTATTATCCTCCTCAGTTTTTCCAACAGATTTTAAAGTCTAATGCCGTTATTAAGGGAAAATATCACTAATACCAGTTGAAATTATTTTAAAATGTTATTTTAATACAAATTTCATACATACAATTGTTTAAAATAAAGAGAATTACCTAGAAATGAAAATGGTTATTTTTATAAGTAGTTGTTTCCAATTTACAAATCTAATAATATTTATAAAATCTTTATTAAAATAATGTTTTTATTTATTAATATTTTTTATTGGAAATGTTTGTGCTGTCAAACGTTATAATGTTCAATAATTTGTCATTCTCCTTCTTTCTACTAAGTTCCTATTCTACAACTTCTTCAATATCTATATTAAGCAAATTTCTTCTATTTATTTATTTTTTCCTTTTTTTTCCTCAATCACCACTAAAAAATTAAGTCTTTAACCACTAAATCAATCTACCAACAAACAAAAAGACATAAACATAAAGGGTTTTTCTTTAATGATTTGGATAGAGAACCAGAGAACAGATTAACAAAAGAACAACATAAATAAAACAAAATAAAAATTGAACCACAAAAGGAGAAGGAGTGTGGGAGGGCGAGGGAAAGAATAAAATTATTATCTCCTCAGAAAAGGGCAAGAAAAAAAGCAAAAAAGTTGGCATGCAAACATAATTTATTACTCTGCATGTGCATAACAGATTATGTGAATCTGTTTGTTCTCAACATTCACAATCATCACTTCATTTCTCCTCTTCCGCCACATATTCTAGTAATAGCCATAAATAAAATAAAAATAATGAGAATGCTTAAAATAAAATTACTAGTAATAGATCAACTAACAATAAAATATTTATGTTTTAAATTAAATAATGTTTAAAAATTATTTTGAAACATTTTTAAAAAATAAAATCATAGAACTTCAACGTAGATAATACTTAGTATAAAATGATTGATCTAACAATATTATTTTAATAAATTTTAAGTTAAAATATTGATTTATTTTTCTACGTTAAATTATTTTCTTTTATTTTTTATTCAAATTTCTTTCTTTCCTTTTCATCTTTACCATTAAATAAAGAACGTATAGCATTTGTTAATTTATTTTAGTATCATCTTTTAATTAGATAATTTTATCCTTTAATAAATAAAAAAAATATGTACTTTCTGTGGCTTAGAATTTCATGTTCGTGGCTTAGAATTTCATGTTTATAAAGAGATATTTGTATATAGTAGTTTGAGAGTGATCAGATTTTGCTAGATAAAGTGATAAGGGAGATGTAACCAAATTCAATAACCTAGAATTGTTATAGTTTCGCAAGAGGTATTTTGTTTATATAATTTTTGAGTAGTTTCTCGTGTGGTGTTTATTTGTTTCATGTTCTTTACTGTTTTAAAAAATTAATAATAATTTGAGTAGAAAGGGAGACGAAGAAGTGCCCTAGCCTCGTGCGAGAAAAAGAGGGGCATTTTTACTGTGTTTGGACAATTACTCACTTGCCTCCATAATATATGTGAATATTAAAACAACATGCATGCATTTATTTCAAAGTTGCATGCACTTGAGCTGCATGGAGTACATGGACATCAAATAATCGTCTTAGACTATAATGAGGAATCGATTTATTTAAAAATAAAAGGTATACATAATCGATTAACATATTATATTATCATATAATCGATTATATATTTGTTTAAACAAACTAGTCCAGTTCAAAAAAATAAAGAAACCAATCCATATATTTGTTTAATTTTTCCCGTAAGGCAAAAGAGTCTGCTAATTGAATTATGTGCGGGATTATTTCTAATCATTGTCCCATATATGTGTGAATAGAAATTGAAAACACTAACAAAGGAATTTTTTTTTCTTATCAAGGGTGATTTCTAATAACATGAGAAGAAAGACAGTGGTGATACAAAACTCAGATTTCCTCGTGACATGTTTATTATTTTTTGGAGTACCAATTGTTATGCTATATTTACATAACTGGTAGAAAATATTTAGTTATCATGATGGGTACAATTATTTCAATTGATATAAGCAATACTATTCTAGTCTAAAAGAATCTTATCACTTCTGAAAAAATAGTTATTAATGACATCCTTTGATGATATTAATCACCGAAAAAGATATGATAATATTTTTTAAATTAACTTTAACTTTAAGATGATAAAATAGTTGTTGTCAAATATTATGTAAGTTATATGTATGTATAACATGATTACACACTTTTTCATTTCATTCTCTTTATGTGAGTGTTGTTTTCTCTTTTCCTTTACTACCTTTGTCTTTGTGTCCTATTATTCTTTCTTTTATCATCAATTATGGTTTAAAGTTTAAATGACTTCAAGAAAACTTCTTTAAATTAGGTTTATGGTGTATTTAGAGGGAAATTTTTCCAAACATATTAGGAGGAATTATGGAATAACTTGGAGATAGAAAATCAAGTTTTTTCTTTCAATTTGTTAATTTCATTAATATTGGTAATGTATTCAGTGATCTTGTTTGCAACTATTTGAGAGGATCATCTTCAGAACGATCCTTTAGTTGTGTTTTATGATATTTAATTTTCAGACGTTGAATTAGTTTATAATTAATACTGGTTTAAGGAGCAACTTGTAAGTGATTAGGTTAGTTTGAACCATATTCTCTAATGTATCTAATGATAATACTTTTACTTAAGCAAGTACATAGCCGTAAGTTGAAAGAATATTTGATTATGTGAACTTGTTTAGATCATGACAATATAATTATCATCATTTTTGTAATTTTTTATCATTTTTAGTTATCATCGTTCATTATTCACTCTGTCATTTTTCTTGTTTTTTTATTAGTCTTCTTATTCCATAATGATTTTTGTGTATTTATATTTACTAGTTTGTTAATAACTATTTGATTTTAGAATGACACGGCATTATTGATATAAAAGATACACAATATAATTTGAATTAAAACTTTAAATAAGTGAAAGTGGAAAATAATATAAAACAAAATTATTATTTAGCAACATTGAACTTGCACAATAAAAACACAATAAAGTAATGTATACAAACGCAAATTAAAAAAAAATAAAAATTTTATAAAACTTTAAAAATTTAAGATTCTTTATATTTAAAATTTATGTATTTTGTTTTTGTATTCTCTTATGAACTTGAGATTTCATCCAAAAACTTTGTCAACGTTAAAAAAACATCAATCAATATCGATTAAAAAATATTTAATATTGATTAAAAATATTTAATATTGATACTTTTAAATTATTAACTATTTTTAAAAATAATTTTATGATTTTTAAAGTTTTTATTAAATAAATATTTTTGTTAATGTGGAATTAGTGCCAATTATATCTATATTAATAAATTTCACTTAATGTGTTGATGTCAATAGAGTTCAAATGGACTTTTAAAAATTGATGCAAAAGGTAATTAAAAAATGTTAAAAGATGTAAAATTATTTTAATTTTTTAAATAAATAAATATTTGTATTAATTTCAAATTAACAAGAGTTTTATGACACTAATAAAGTTAATTTAATGTTAGTAAAGTAGGTTTAGCTAATTCCATGACGACATTAACTATTTTTTATTTTTTTAGTAAATAATTTTTTTTTATAATAGTGTAAAATTAGTGTAAGTCATGTCAATACTAATTAAAATAAATAAGATTAACGTTTGTTTAGTTGACTTTAAAGTAAAGGTTTAATTTATACATAAACAAAATATAGATTCTGTAGATTATTTTTAGTTTAAAGCTCTAGATATAAATATGGTAAATCTCTTCACTCATAAATTTTCTCTCTCATTTTCTATCCAAATATCCTTACACTTATCTCCATTATTTACACTTCTAAATGTTCTCATACTCATAATTTTTTATCCAGATTCATTTATTTCACCAAAACTCATCTCCTTCATCAGCATATATATCATTAATCTACCCACATATCCTTCATCCATATTTTTTTCATCATCTCCTTACATACTTTTCCACATTCATTTCCTTTATTCACTATAATTTTTTCGTTTATATTTTTTTTAAGGATAGAAGTGTTTTACAATAAATTCTTTTTGGAAATTATTGTCATGGTTAGCCAAACCAATATAATTTAAATTAATATTAAAAATGATTTTTATTTAGTATTGGCTAATTTAATACTAAATTAAATAAATTTTAAAATAAAAAACATTAGTAATGACTTGATTAATGTTGATTTGTTTTAATTAAAATTTAATTTAAAAATTAGTGAGATTCAGTGTGCTGATGCTACTTAACGTGGATCTTTGAAAGATAACAATAATAAATATGACTTAAGAGTAACATAAATTCGACATTATTATTTAATTAGTATCACTTTTTATTTGTTAGTATTAACTTTAGACGGACACTAAATATCCATTTTCTTATAATAAAGATATAATAATTATCAAAATGAAAAGTGCTATAAAGCTATAGAAAATATTAAAAAAATAATAGAAATAAATATTTTTTATAATTTTATTGTAAATAGTGTTTTTGTTACTGTGGATAGTTAGTTGAGTTTTAAGAAAATAGTTACAAAATCTAAAAGATAAAATAGTAAAAGTTTGTATAATACAAAAAAATTAATTAAAAAGGAAAATTCTCTTTATTGATGTTATACATAAAATGGTGAGCATTTGTATAGACAAAAGATTAGTAAAAAAATTCCCTTTATTAATGTTATGGATAAAACATTTGAAAAAGAAAATAATTTAAATTTAATATATTTAAATATTTTAATAAATTATGACTTTTTTCAAATCGAAAATAATTATTATATGACAAAGGCGTCTTAAAAACAAGACACTAAAACGTACAAATACATTAATTAGTATTTTTTATGGAATTAAAAAATTTCTTCTGCCTAAATCATTGCATACCTTAAGCTGTAAAACTGGTAGAACTGGGTTGCAAAAGAAAGTGTCTGGGTTTTGAAATATCTGAAACCCCCTCCCCGCAAAAAAAAAAAAAAAAAAAAAAAAAAAAA
>Ga0209489_102543_pt1 | contig 36941 bp, 13 predicted proteins | sample SiratrowhiteBW_FD_187527 | JGI IMG/M metagenome (GOLD analysis project Ga0209489, IMG submission 187527) | Root nodule microbial communities of legume samples collected from California, USA - Siratro white BW (SPAdes) (version 2) | ecosystem: Host-associated > Plants > Roots > Nodule | place... | reverse complement strand
ATCTTTTTCCATTTTTTCTGTTTTTATTCTCTTAACACCTACCTATATATTTTACTTTATTATTATTTTTTACTTGCTATTATTTATTGAAAATTTTATTTTACCCGGACGAAATTGGGTGTTGACAAGAGTAGAAAAATATACTCATCCTTTATGTTACTTTTTTCCACTCTTACAACATGGTATGTATTTTACATTAAATACAATAAAAAAAGTTAATTTAAAAAAATCTTCATTCAACATGATAATATATACAAGTAGTAAGTACGGGACTTTTTATATCTGTTATTTAGAATTTTTTATGTTTAGTAATATATGTAATTAACGTAGATTTATATAAGATCAAGTCTTAAATGTAAAAATTTCTATAATATGTTAAACAAAAATACCGTCAACGTAAATTTATAATAAAAAATTAAAAACATTCAAAATTTATGTTAGACAGTACATAGTCCAATATAAGTGTTTTTTAATTATATTAATTTTGGTTTCAAATAAAATTTATAATAATAATAAATAAATATTTGAACTAAAAATTCTATACAAATAATCTAATCTAACTTAATTTTTTCATGAACAACAAAACAAAACTATATCTACAATGGGAAAGAAAGTAGTTTATTATTCTTTTAATAAAATAATAAAATTTATGAACAACAAAATATTAATACTAATGTTTATATGATGCTATCTTTTATTTAGCATTTAATTCGTATATATATATATATATATATATATATATATTATCTGTAATGATTATATGTAGATTGAAGATAAACTTCTAATTAATAAGATGCTTATAAGATTATACATGTATATGTATGCATATATTATACCTATAATCTACACGTATATTGTATTAGCCAGTGCAATAGGATTTTTGAGGGACTTGATGAGGTGATAAATATTACCCATGATAAAAACTTTTGTAATTAATGAATGGTGGAATAAAATTTTAATACATAGTAATATACTGTGTAAATGTTTATTGTTCTTTTTAACTTTTAATTTTTAAATTGTCTAGTTGTTTTAGTTATTGGTGTTAATGTCATTTTGAGTACTAAGCAAGATACATATACTTCTGGTAAGGATTAATCATTATTTTTCATGACTAATAGTTTGTATTAATATTATGATTATTAAATTTTTTTGTTTAGATTTAAATTGAATAATCATTTTACTTATTTTTAATTTAAATTGTTGTAAAATGCATTTAATAAATCGTCAAACCTAAAATACTTTCAATGTTAATTTTGAGCTAATAAAAGAACTAAATGATTTAAGTTTAGAAGTTACATAAAGGAATAAAACTTTTAAAAATAAAAGTTCATAACAAATCTTAAAAATAAAATAAAATAAAAAATATGTTTTAACTTTCAACAATAAACAAATAACAATAAAATATATATAAATATAAAAAACAGTGTTATAAGCAAAAATAAATAAAAAAATCACGCATAGTTAACCATTATAGATGACATACTAGTATATAATAAATGCTACACCAAATTTAAACTTTTAAAATATTATCATAGTTTTTTTTATCAGTAAATATTATCACAGTAATATTTAAAAACAATTGAATTTAAGATTAATATTAACAACTAGTAGATTGATTGAATAAGTTGTTACACATTGACAAAATGAATTTGAGTGGTGCATGATACTTTCCTTAATCCCAATTGCTCATATTGATTATCAATTAATATTCTTTTGATGATGTTAAAATGTACATAAGTCATATCATATTTTTTAGGATTTTTTTTCTTCTTGAATTTCACATAACATAGGTCATAAATCACAAAGAGACTTTTTGATTAGTTAGTTCACATTTTTATTAGGTGAAACTAAGTTTTTATTGATGAAAAATGGATTTTAAGTGATTTAGATATGGCTTAGAGACAAAAATATAGTGTTTTATTAGTTCTAGAACCAAGGTAATAAACTAAAAAAAATCACTACTTTTGAATTCTCAATAATCAAAATAATTGAATTTCGCTCCTAAATAATGTATTTTAGGGTTTATCATATTAGTCAACTATTTTCCCCACTGAGATTACTGTATTTTAGGGTTTATCATATTAGTCAACTACTTTCCCCACTGAGATTACTCTCCTTTGGTTGTAATTTATAACTAATTATTTTTAATTATTTTTTAACCTATCTATTGTAATTATCATGTGTGAACAAATATCTATACCTATATCTTCATTAATAGCACATTAATAAAATATAGAAACTAAAGTAATCAATTGGCTTGAAATTTTACATTGGTGAAAACACTCAAGTATATTGATTGTTACTTTATCATTTAAGTGTATGCAGTGCATTAAGTATATTTGATATATGTTAAAAATATTAAATGAAAATTAGCATACTATCTATAGTATAACTATCTTATTGACAAGGGTGAGAATGAAGAGATCGGGCAATTTTGTTCTTCTGTTACTATCCAATCCAAAATTTAATAATTTAAGTGAATTCAAATTTAAATAATCAAGACTAATAACATGTAGAGTAATGACGTATATAAATCCAACACAAATATTATTTTTGTCTTATAGCTTATGTAAAACTTAATTAATTACAAATATTTTTTTAAAACAGGATTATATCACATGGATTTATCGAACACCAAAAAATAAGAAGTCAATTAAAAAATAAATTTTTATTATAAGATTTTTTTTTATTGTATGAACTTGGGTTAATGTAATGTTTGAAGTGTCTAATGACTCGCATATATTAAAATATTGAAGATATATATAGATATCTCAAATATAAACTATTTTATCAGATTATCACTTAATAATCTTATTAACAATAATCATATTTTTGTTCATTTTAAAGTAATTATTAAGAGATTTTAAAGTAATTATTAAGGGATGTTAGGGTTGTTTGAGTCTAAATTAATCATACCGTGTATATATGACGATCCAATCTGAGTAATATAAATAGATCTGCACACACAAAAATTAAATAATTGATTCAATCCTAAAAAATTTCATTATTGTACATAATTGAACGTAACTCTCTTGTCTAAAACTAAAAATCAACATGAATAAATAATAAAGGAAGAGAAAATATTTAATAATTACAATAATAACGTGAATTAATTTAATTTTGTAAAAAGAAAGACATCACCGGATGATTTCACAAAATAATACTAAATGTTAAATATACTTATGAGATTAAATAATTAGTTTTATCATATTGAAATCAAAATTTAAGTTTTATAAAGATTAAATGAATTTTTCTAACATGTTATAAGATTGAATCATTAATTTTTAGAAAACAAGCTGTGTAAGTGTCATGGTTACAATCATTGAATCATTAATTTTTAGAAAACAAGCTGTGTAAGTGTCATGGTTAGAATCATGAGATTAAAAGTGAAATATATTGTACTAGTATAACATTTTCTTAACCATGTAAATATTTTGTTAAATTGGATTATGTGGAATTAATAAAAGTCTAATTGTTTGGAAATTAAAATTAAAGTTAAAAATTATAGATACATATTTTATGCTATAATTCTTTATATTTTAATAAATGATATGATATCTTAACAAAATCTTAATTTCATCATTTGAAGTTTAATAATAATAATAATAATAATAATTGGAAATCAATACCATTAATAATTTTAATGATAAAAACAAAACTTTAAACAGCTCTTGAATATGAAGTGTAAATAAAAAATATAATAATGAAACCTTATTAAGGGAAATTATTGTTTTACGAATTAATATAGGAAAATTATTGTTTTACGAATTAATCTGCTTTAGCACATGGAGTTTATCGATAAAAAAACCTGTGTTAAGTTTAAACTCCACGTGTTTTGATGATCTTAAAAAATTGTAATTTGTCGCTCTTGTTGAGGTAAAAACCAAAAAAAAAAATATTTAAAATCTTTCACATAATCAGTTTAACATGTTTAACATGTTTTAAGTTTGATTGAATTTGATTTTTCTACAGAGTTTTTTTTTTTAATTTACTTATATTCTATGTAATGGAGATACGATGCTTTATAACAATATTTTATCTTTTGTCAAATTCAAATAAAATTCACAACGTTACAATTTCTAATAATAAATACACGACCACTCAACTCAAAAAAGTAATTATTTAATCTTAAATATCTTCGTTAAAAAAATATATCTTTTACTTTTTTCAAAGATCATTATAATGATCATTATAATATGTACACACATGCATTCCTATGTTTACTTTTTGTTGAGTTAATGTGATAAACTCTCCATTACATTGATTTTTCCAACAACAAAAATTTCAATATAAGTTAATTGAATTCAATAAAAGCTTGTGTGATTATGCAGTCTAATCTAAGTGAGAGTGAAGCTAGAATAGACGTCACTGTTTAAGATATTTGAATATGTGAGCCTTACATTTAAAAATGTTGGGTGAAGTTTATTATGGCTAATATTTTCCCTTTCACTTGGGGCACCTTCCAATTCTCAAGACATGAGACGTTCCAATTCTCAAGACATGAGAGTTAGAGAATCATTGCATTGCACTTCTGCTAAAGCGACCCTTATGTCTTCCCATGAATAGGAAGGTAAACAAACCCCTTCAATTTCGTTCTTGAAAAATTAAACCCTCGTGACATGAAGACATGAAGACCAAGTATAAACACATAAGTGCATGGATTATATTCATATATATACCCTCACACCCAGAACCAGAGCTATAGCCAGTTAAAGCAAAAGCAAATTTATAAAATAGATAGGTTTTGGTGGTACACATAACTTAAATTTGTTAGATACCATTCATGACGCATAATGCGAATCTAAGGGGTGTGTGGACCAGAGTAGATATTCTCTCTGATACAGGTTGGTCTTCATTCTCAACTTCTCCAAATGCTTATTTTTTTTTTCTTTTCTTTCCTTTATACACATTCTAATTTCAATTTCTCTATTTATTTTACAATTTTGTAAAATATGATGAAAGAAAATGTTTTGTTAGGTGAAACAGACATTTAGTTGATATGTTATTGTTATTGTGTTGCAGGAGGACTGAAATGGATACTATGTGGTGGAGAGGATGCTAAGAAGAAACATGTTGTTTCAAGGAACAAGAAAATGAAAGTCATGGCTTCTCTGTTTTCTAGGCAAGTTTAGTTTTGACTGTGAATTTCGTGAAGGCACTGTAACATCTAGGCATGTTGACAAATGAGAAGTGCTAAATGTAGCACTGCTGCACCTAATCTACAACACTAGACCTTGGACAAATAGTTGCGCTACCTAAAGTTGACCACCTTGAATTCCACACATTTAAAACCATGCTCCCACTCTTTTTGTGAAAATAAAACAAAAATGTTTTTTTTGGGTGAGGGAGAAGGAGGAATCATCTTCGTTAGTGAAGCCATGCTCTCCCAAACAAAAGGGATAAGGACAGAACAAAATTTTAAATTACACACGAGCCAATATTTCAATTTTCAACTTCATGCCCTACACTACACTACACATCTCTAGGTCGACAAAAACAGTGCCGCCATACCGTGCTTCTTTGCATCTCTTCATCCACTGAGTATCATGCCCATCTTTGCTTTTGCTTCCACTTCACATCAATTTTGTGGACACACCAGTTAGAGATGTTAATGTTCTATTATCAATCAAAGTTGGAATATATATGTAATTAATTAAATTATTCTTTAGTTATTAAGAATTATATTTTGAATTTAATTTAATCTCATAAAATCAGTTCTTAAAATGATGATTGCTTTAAATTAGTCTTCAAATTTATATTAGATATTCAACATTAAATTTTGTGTATTAATTAAAAATATTTTAAATATTTTTTAAAAATTGTACCAATTCTGATAGTAAATTGTGTGAGTTGTTCTAAATTATCTAACATATTGTTTGATTTTTCAATAAATAAAATAATTATGTAATTATTAATTAAGAACCATGTTAGTTGAATAAAATTGTTTTTTTTTTTATATAGAAATCATGTAAGTAAAAGGAACAGGAAGCATCCAAAGAAACTACGTAACCTTTTTAAAGGAAACTACTTTATTTTTATATAATCATTTCAAAAGTATTAAAATAAGTAATTAGCTATAATTATGAGAAGATCTATAAAAATAGTAATCTTTGTTAATTTTTCATCTAGTAACCAAATGATTTTCGATTAAGGTTTCTGTCATGGGCCAATTAATGCCCAAATTATGCATAAGATCCAAAGTAACAAAGCGCAACTAAGTTATTGGGCCTTACTTTTTTATTCATCTTGGGCTCCAGCTGTTTGGCCCTTTTCTTCTTGGTACAGTTGTCCACCAAAAGAATTACACTCCCATCATTTGATTATTCTCCTCTCCCCGCTACTGAAACCTTGAAACTAACGGAATTTTGCCTTCTGCCTTTGAGTGTATTCAGCAGCGAGGGTGGGTGTTTGTCACTGTTGCTAATTTGTTCTTTGTTTCTTATTATTTGTGAATTTGAAGATTGAAAGTGAATGTTTCAATGATGTCGTGGAGCAGGTTGCGGCTCGGAATGGAGCGCGACGGCGAGGAGTTGACGGCGCAGGAGACTGCTTTGTATGACCGTCAAATTAGGGTTTGGGGAGCTGATGCTCAAAGAAGGTTCATTCCTCTTCTTTTAATTTTAAATTCTGAATTGTTTTATGCTCGATTTGTTTTGTTACTTTATTCTTAAAACCTAATTAAGTTCTGCTAATTTTTGTTTATCGTTGTATCTAGTTTAATAATAGTTTGAATAAATACTGCATGTAGCATTTTAATTACAGTTTCTTTTTGTTATTCTGGTTTATGTAGATTAAGCAAAGCTCATGTCTTAGTCTATGGAATGAAAGGAACTGTAGCTGAGGTAAACCTGCAAGTTTATCTTTTTGGTTTCTCGAATATGACTTTGACACACAACATAACAATGAGAAAAATAGGTTGTTGGGTTTGGTTACTGGTTGTTCTTGTTGCACTTTTTTTTTTTTTTTTTTTTTTTTTTTTTTTATGTTTTTTTTTTTTTTTTTTTTTTTTTTTTTTTATTTTTTTTTTTTTTTTTTTTTTGCATCTTTTCATGTTTTTGTTATATTGTGTAGAGTTTGAGTTTCCTTTTGTTGGTTAGTTTTGCAAGAATATTGTTCTGGCTGGAGTAGGTAGTCTGACTTTAGTAGATGATCGGGTTGCCACCGAGGAGGCACTTTCCTCAAACTTTCTCATCCCTCCTGTTGAGAATGTGTATGGTGGAAAGACCCTTGCCGAGCTTTGTTGTAATTCTCTTAAAGATTTCAATCCTATGGTTCGTGTTTCAGTTGAGAAAGGTTTTTGTTTCAAACCTGTTACCTTCTTAGTTTGGTTTCTGCTTCTGCATTTCTTTCTTGTGGTTTTTTGACATTATGCTTTGTGGTTGTGCTTTTCTGATGTTCATCTTGGCTTCAGGGGATTTGTCAAGCTTTGGTGTTGAATTCTTCAGCAAGTTTGATGTTGTCGTCGTCAGTTGTTGCTCACTCTCAGCCAAAGTAATTTGGAATATCTTTTTTTTCTGAGGCTGTACATAGTTAATGTACATCAAATTACTTTACACATTTCCCATACTGGAAAGTGTCTTTTAACATTCTTGTTTGCCTTTATTCTTGTTCTGTAGAAACTGGCTAATGAAAAATGCAGAAAGCTATCAAAACGTGTAGCATTTTATGCTGTTGACTGTAGAGATTCTTGTGGTGAAGTTTTTGTTGATTTGCAGGATTATAAATATTCAAAGGTACGCTACACTTTTGTGGAACTAATTTGTCATAATTAATTGTTGGATTTATGACTTGATATTATTTCTTTGATCTTGTTGTGTCAATTTGTATGCTTTTATATGACTATGGTTTGTAAAGAACTGAATTTCTATTCTATTTGAGATGACAATGAATAAAAAATCTATGATAGTCGTCATTTTTTATATGATTCTTTCCTTGCTTTTAGTGGTAGAGGCTGCAAGGGAAGAATAAGTACAAGATCATAAAAACAGAAAAATTAGTGAACGTGTAAGTTGGGATGGATGAAAATTAAATGCCTATATTTTTAGTGATGCCTATGGTTATGATTCTATGTTTGACTATTTGATAATTAGACTCATTATGAATTTTCAAAAACATTTTTGTTTTATTCTTATGCTCATGTTTTTTAAACTTGTGCGTTAAGTCGTAGACTTGGGACGAGTTTTCGTCTCCATGATGATGCAGTTGTTTAACTTGGTTGCAAACACGTTTGAGCAAAGCTCGGTTGAACTTGCACACAAACTTGGGAGCTTGTTGTGGTCAAAACTTTTTTGTTCAAAATGACAATTTTTGGGGCTGTTTGACAGCATGGATGTCAATCAGACGTAATTGCCTTGTGATAGCAGGGTGGCAGAGAAGAGTGTCCATCCCCTTTTGTTGTTGTAGCTGCCACCATATATATATGTATATATTAATATTTCAGAGGTATCTTGAATGTTTACCTTGTAATATTGATATTTGATAGTATATTTCAGTATATTCTAGGTATTTAATATTGGGTACGAGTTTGCAATTCAACTTTATGGAGCTTTCCTAAGTTTGCAGAGACTGTCGAGTTTAGCAACCTTGCTTATGCGTTGTTACAAGAAACAAATTGTTTGTGATTGGAAGTAATAAATGATAAGTATTATCCTGTGCTTTCTAGATCAACGTCTATTTTCTTTTTAATGCTCTATTCTTATTTGGCAGAAAAAACAGGATGAAACTATTGAATGCGATCTGAAATATCCTTCTTTTGAGGTATGTCAGTCTTAATTCATTATAATCTGTGTAGCAATCCGTAAGACCTTAAATTTGTTCATATTTATCTATTTTATCATTTGCAAAAAGAAAAGAAAATAACAGTTGAAATAATATGTTTATTTAGACCTTAAGGATAGTTGATGCAACGGATAACCATTTTAGCATACCAGACTATTAATTTGCGTCAGATACCCATGGGATGACCTCAAATGTTTACTTCTAAATTTAGTGATCCTAATATCATAATCTATAAGTCAGTAAGGAGAAGTGCCTCTTTTCTATCATGTACTTTAGGTCTGCCATGTTGCCCATATAGTTTCTTTGCTGGATTCAAATTTCAGAGTTGTGTTGATTTTGTAAAACAAAAGTGAGCCTTTAACAAGCTCAAATGGTAGATGTGGGATTAGAGTTATTGTGCTTGTGATTCTGTCTTGGTTGTCTGTCTTTAATAGTTTAGTGGAGTTACCATGCTTTTGTATTTGAGGGCTATTTTCGTGAGTAGGCATATTTCTTTTTCGCTGCAGGATGCATTGTCGGTACCTTGGAGGTCACTTCACAAGAGAATGTCAAAGCTGTACTTTGCAATGAGAGGTATGATAAACTGTACTGCTCTGTTTTGTAAGTAAAATACGTAGAAGAAAGCGAAATTATTCTAATAAATTGGACAGTGAAAACTTTTTGGGTCCTTAGACTCTGTTAACACAAAAGATATAGTGAAAAACGTGGAGTAAAAGTTTGCATCTTGTGTGTGAAGCAATATTGTTTTCATCCCGAAGTAAACAATTAAAACATCTCTTTTTTTTGTTCTCTTCCTTTGTGTTTTATGATCAGTCTGGTGTACAGACAAATTTGCAGTCAGTAACATTTAGTTGTCCGTTGCAGTAATAGAAAAATTTGAAGAGGCTGAAGGACGTCGTGCAGGGGAAGTTTCAATTGCAGATCTTTCTGCTGTTCTCAAGCTGAAAAAGGACCTTTGTACTGCACAAGTATGCTTCCTGGAATTTGTTATTTTTGTTTATGTTTTACAAAAGTTACTTTATCTATCTCATCTTTATGTTTGTGTTGACAGTCTCTCAACGAATCACATGTACCTGACACTCTGTTAGAAAGATTGGTTATAAATACAACAGAATTTCCTCCTGTTTGTGCTGTTATAGGGGGGATTCTTGGACAGGTATTTACTTGTTTTCATTGCGTTTTAAAAATGTTTGTGATATTTAGCTGACTAGGTTGACTTGTAACGTCACAGGAGGTTATCAAAGCAATTTCTGGGAAAGGAGACCCCCTAAAGAATTTTTTCTTTTTTGATGCTTTCGACGGGAAGGGTATTATAGAAGACCTATCTGCGAATTGATTAATGGCTGAATCTTCGGTAATTAAAGTAGGGATGTAAGATTTTGTTAAAAGAGCACAGAAAACTAGTAAAATTCAAAAGATCTCTAAGAAGAAACCCACCCTATTTATTAACTGCTCATAGTTTCTTAGTTGGTAATTATTTATCTAGACTAATGACTGTTAGGGTTAGGATCCTCTGGTGATGAAGAGACTAGTCACTCAAGTGTATGTAAGCGCTTTGGACCGTGGATTGTATTTCATCATCGAATGGCTTTTAAGTTACGAATCCATATTTTCCTTCTGTTTATGCCGTCTTGTAGTGTTATTTGCTTTTCTTCAAATCATCTCAATTCTTCTTAAGCATATTCAACATTAACTTTATTTTTTCATTTTTTTACTTATCTATTTTATCAAATACTGCATAATAGGTAACAGCATGATAGATACATGTTATTGCAATTTACATTCTATGTATAAGTAAAATAATGTCATTAAATAATTACTTTTTCTCTATAATTGGTCAAATCATATGTATCACATTCATTTAGCACGAATGAAGATGATTAAAGATATATTTGATTATTCTTTATGCAAATTTTTTTTTTATCTTTCAATAATTATTTATATAAAATATAATTGTTTTTGTTATTTATTCGCAATTCTGATACTGGAATTTTTCATTAGTAATAAATTTACACACAAATATCTATGTAAGTAATTTTTTTTAAATATTAAGCATGTTTCATGAATTGAATTTTAATCGAAGTTTATAAATATAACTTTTTAACCTATATGTATTACTAAAAATTATATAACATAGTTTTTTCCCCGTTAATTTCTCTGGCAGAATACTGTTTTTGTGGCCATTATTTTGATCTCTATTTAATGCCAACTTATCAGAAAACCAAAATATTCATATGTAAATCCTTTCCCGCTATCTTCATATTTTTTTTCATCAGCAGTCGTTGATTTTTTTTTTCCTGTTAATTCTCCGTATCTTTTTATTCATAAAAAATATGTAAATGGAAAAAGGCTTTATTCTGTCAAATATAATATTTGCGAAAGCTTTACACAACCGTATTCATACTTCTCTTCATGGTCCCTATATCTATAATTATATATAACAAATATTTTTTATATAATACATATAGGTTGTTTTCATATTTTTCTTTAGTTAATATTTAAAAATAACATTATAAATTATGCTGACAAAAAAAAAAGTACAATGAAGCAATATATAAAAAGTATGAATACGGGTGTAGACTTACACGTAAACTAAAAAAGTAATCATCGACGTTATATTCACAATTAAGTTTATTTTTTTAAAAATATATGATTCTATATAATTATTTTTTTATTAAAATATAGTTTCAATATATATACAATAAATATTCACCTAAACGGAAAAAAAATAACTTGGTTATGAATAAGTGTTTTAGTCTATAGTGGCCATAAGGTTTATTCTGGAAGATGAAAGATTCACCTGGTATTTTGAAGATTGATTTTTATAAAAGTTAAAAATAATTTTTGGTTCGCAAGAATCATATTATTAATCCATATTTTTTTGTTCTTATTGAAATGATTGAACCATGTTTATGTAAAGAGGGGAAAAAAATGTTGGTTAGGGCACGCGGGTGGTCTATTAAAGTTGATAGAGACTTACGTTGATTGCAATGGGTTGAATAGCAGCCACAAAATTCAATTCTTTTGCACTGTGATATGTGATATTAGATTCTGGATTGGAAGGAAGATTTATCAACACCAAACCTCTCGTCATTATCTTTGGTGTTTTGACTGCTTACGTTTCCAAACTTTCATTTTCAACATATGGTACTGTGCGTTGTATGTAGAAGAAAAAAACGTATTCTGTAATACAATATTTGTAATATTTATATGCTTTATAAAATCTTTGAAAGTTCATGTAAGTAGAGATAATTAAATTATAATATATAAGTGTTAAATTTTATTTTGCAAATTAATTTTATAAGAATGAACTAAACTTAAAGTTTTATTTTTAATATGATATTGTTAGGATAGTATTGAATAAGTTATAGTATTGATGTTATATTTTTTGTTATTTTTCTTTCTTGTGGTTTTTCTATTATGTTTGTGTTCTTATACGATGGTTGAATCTTTTCTATTATGTTTTTTAAATGTTTGTGTTAAAAAAAAAGATTTATACTATATATAGATATATATATATATATATGTATATATATATATGTATATATATATATATATATGTATATATGTATATATATATGTATATATATATATATATATATATATATATATATATATATATATATATATATATATATATATATACATATATATATATATATATATATATATATATACAGAAGGATTAAAACTAATTTTTTCCAAATTGGAAAGATTAAAAAAATCAATTTTATATTTAGAGAAAAAAATAATTATTTCAAATTTAATTGTTTTAAACATATTGAAACATCTTTTAATCCAATGTTTAAAAATAAATTATTCATTACCGTTATTTTAAAAATAATAAGAAAGAACAAACAATCTGTTTTAAATCTCATCAAAATTTAGTAAAAGACAAGGAGACTAGAAACTACCATGATTCAAAATTATTCCATTATGTCTGCTGACAGAAGAGGGAATTGCGGAAAGTGATAGCTTTGGTTTTTATGATTGAAAGAAAAGACTTAACCTCTTATCTAATTTAATTAAAATACTTTTGCCTTAAGTTGGGTACACTAACTTAGATGTGTGTTATTTTTCTTTTTACTAAGTAGTAATTAATAGTAAGTTGTGTTGGATTGAGTTAATGGATAAAAGAAATAAAAGTTGTTTCACAATTCTATGAAAAATATATATTTTTTCTTTCCCAAATTCATTTTGAAATTACATATATTTTTTATTAAATAGTCCACATGAAAAAATTAAATTTAGTCTTAAATTAAAAATAATAATGTAGAAATAGGAAGATGGAAGAGTGTATTTATTGAACTTTCGAAATTTAATCTGTAGGCAATAAACTTATGTTGTCTGATGTTTGTGTTCTAAGAATGGTTTGTTAGCAAGAATATATTTTTATAAATAAAATGTTAGTTTTCTTTTTTACAGAAAAAAAGTTAGGAAAGATTGAGTTTATATATTAAATTCATCATTGAAGTAAAAAGTTGATAGAATATGACACATAAGTTTAGAAATTTAAGAATTATTTTTTATTAAGGCTTTATATGGACTGAAAGATGATAACAAAAAAAATAGAAAAATACTAGGAAATATAGTTGTTTTGAATAGAAGGAAAATAAGTAGATTTGAATGAAAAGTCTATAATAAATGTAATGGATGTGATTGGCATTATATTTTAATATATATTTAAAATAATTTATAAAATAAACTTTTAGAAATTATTTGATATAAAAATAAATTTTTAAATATAAATTAGATTTAAAATAAATTTTAAATTTTAAAAAATTATTATTTAACACTATATACTATATATTATAATACAATTTGTATATATAATGATAATCTCTTCCCTGTATTGATTTTGAAAAATCTTTACCTACATAATCGATTATATTTTAAAAAATTATCATAATCGATTCTATTTTAAAAGATTATGTTATTTGTAAAATAATCATTATGTGTTAACTTCTTTTCGAATTTTTCCTATCTCAATATTGAAAAGAAAATTAATGTCTCATTTTTTCATATTTTTAATTATTTTAATACATCGTCTTTCGAGATTTCTTCACCATTATGTATCTTCACTTTTCTCAACTTCAAACAAACAATAAGGATGATGGAACGAATGTTGGAATAAAGAAATTTAGACAAATAAGAAAGAAATGATATTTAATGTATATGTGGTTCTCTTTTAATATTTATTTTTATAAAAATATAGAAACAATAAATTAAAATAAAAATATGTTATATAATAGATTAGTTGAATGCATACCAATAAATACTATAACTGCACTTTTATAAGTATAACAATACAAAAAAGTATATTAAATTGTTTTTTTAAAATTGACAAATTGTATTTAATAAAATTTTGATTAATTATTTGTTCATAAAAAATAAATAATCAGGTAATACGGTGATTGAAGTTTTAATTCTAAAATTATATTAATTAATTCCATAATCAAGTGTCATATGAAGATTTGAATTCTAAACCACTCTATTAACGACTTAAATTACTACTACTTAATAATGTAATATTTATTAAACAAATAAAAATGTTCAACCGAGAGTTCCGAATAAAGATTACTATAATTCAAATTGGTAGATATTTTGCATAGTAATATTGTCAAAGAAAAACATAATTTTTTAGATGTAACTCTTCATAAATTGTTACAAAGGTTTTACATTAGTGTTGGGATTGCTCTTAGGAAGATATATTTGAGAGGAAGAAAAAATATGAAAGGAAAAACAAAGAATGTATTATGGAATGAAAATGTCAGAACTTCAAACTGAAAATTCTTTGAAACACTAATTATAGAGTGAAGCTATATATGCGATGGTTTCTCAATATCTGCTCGAAACTCTCACTTGGCTTCTCCACAGGATGAGAATGTGTCCCTTCATATGTTGTTACCACAATCTCTTCGTCTTTGCTATGCCGTTGGATTTGTTTCTTCACATTGCACCCTCGATAAGAACATCTGTAGTAACTTCTGAAACCACAAAAATAGCAAAAAGTTCCAATCATGGAACTAATAAAATAAGGGTTTCGTTGGAAGTAATAAACTAACTTCTACGTTGACTTGGAATGTTTCAAATGAGAACATAAGTTTTTGTTGTTGTTGTAGCATGCTTTAAAAAGTTGAAATTTTTCTGTTATGTGCTTAAGTTTTCTATATCCCAGATGAATATAATCTGTGTGAATATGATTGAAAAGAAAAAAACAAGACAAACCTGGGGAATTTATTGTTTTTCACGGCCTTTTCCCCATACTTTCTCCACCGATATCCATCATCCAGTATATCAACTTTACTCCTTGTTTGAAATGCAAATCTGTGCTGCTTCATTTCTTTCCCAACTTTCTGGCTTGGCTCTTGAGTTCTTAAAAAACCTCCACCCTTTTTCACATGATGAACATTCGAGTTATGATGATGATCATAATCACCAAGTTTAAAATAAGAAGCAGAAGGAGATAATGAAGATGAGATACGGTTCAGCACTTGATGTTTCTCCATTGAATAAGAAATAAGAAAAGAAGATTGTATAGATATATATATGACAAGACATGTGTTGTGTATATATAGGATAATATTGATGAATTCTAAGAAGGTGAAACATGAGGGCTGCAAGCAAGTCAACAGGTCTGGTCAGATCCAATTTACCTGACTAAGCACACTTACTAATTCTTTTTTTCAGTTCAAGTTTTCAATAAGGATAAGAAAATAAATCTTAATAGTTTTCATTTTACACACATATTCAATTAAGAATTGTCATTTAAACTTAACTTAATCTTATAAAACCGACTTATAAGGTAAGATTTACATCCACTTATAAATTAAATCATTCAAAATTCTTTTTTTTAATCAATGTGAGATCTCTAACACACTCCTCTCACGTCAAGACTCTTTAATTCGAACTGTGAGACTATATATATATATATATATATATATATATATATATATATATATAAAGGGTGGTTTAATAACGATATAATAACAAATAACCTAATAGCATCAACAATTTTGTTCAAATAGGATTAAATACTATATTAAAAATAGACTTCAAACTAGTTTAGTAGAGTTGAATTAGACTTAAAATCTACTCCTAATAATTATTTCAATTATTAACCAGATTCAATAAAATTAATGTTTTTGAACTAAAATTATAAATTTTTATTACATTTAAAATGAACTATATTATATATATAAAAATACATCTACCTCTAATAATATTAGATATAAATATATCTAATAATATATTTTGTATTATCAGCATGCATTTGGTCATAGTTGCCGTGAATAACATGTAATGTAATCAAGTAATGCGCAGACATTATAAATTCCATTTTTCCATGTCAAAGGTGCTAATGACCTTCGTCATTTGAAACGCATTAATTTAATTATTTTCAAATTTATTTAACCCAAAAGTTGTACAAGAGGTAGAAGCTGGGTGAAATCCACGTTGTTCATATTTGAAAAGTAAATTAATTAAGCGTCCATAGAATATAAAACCATGTTATTATCTAATCTTATCTGAAGTTTATTAATTTTTATATTGCTATTATTTATTATTGATTACGTAAAAGTTGTTCGAGTGAATCTATTTAAGCATTTCTAAGCTGTTTCTGAACATGTTATATTTACTTTTTTCTACACATGGTTTACATTTTGAATCTTTTAAGTAAAAGGCGTAAGCATTTTGTCAACTGAGGAAACGTGACATATTAAGATTTTGAAATGAGAAACATGAAGCAGAGAAGATGGAGTTGGATTCGTGAATCATGGCGGCATGAACGTGAAATAGGTCATTATAATCATTAATAAAAAAAAAAAACGCCTAGTTTCCATGAAATTGCTAATGAAAACGACATCAGCAGCTTGTCCAGTAGCTAGGGGAAAGAGAAGAAACTGGCCAATTGTTTTCGGCACCCATCAATTTTTTAAAATAACAGTTCTGCCCTTAGTAGTTTTGAGAGGTATTCCCAAATCATTATTCCAGAATTTTAAGTTTACTTAAAATATTTTTCAGAATATGTTTTTGGAAAATAAATTTCAAAATATATTTCTGAACTATGTTTTGAAAAACAAATTTCGAAATATATTTCTAGAAGTTATTTTTCAAAAACACTTCAAAAATCTCATTTTGAAAATATGTTTCGAATTGTATTTTTCGTGATTCAACCTTTCAAACGCAAAAAATGTTTTTCAGAATCTACTTTCTGCAAATTAAAAAAAAAAAAAACTGCACGAAAATAGGATTAAGGAAGTAATTAATGAGGTACGTAAAGCAATTTCCAAGAAACTCTGATTGATTACATCTAGAGTGTGTAATTGACTAAGTAGTTGGACTTTAAATTAATGAATATAAACAATCAGATTACTTTTTAATTGGCTTTCTTTTTGCATTTGAGCTTTCAGTTGTTTGTTACCTAAGTACGTAACCATATTTCAATTCATTCAAGCACAATGAAATATTTAAAAGTGAGAAAATATGATTTTAATCTTTGAACATCAAATTTGAGACTGAAATATGTTTTTAAAAACTGCGTATAGTTCTTCCAACAAATTTAAATCATAATTTACTATGTGAGGAATTAGAATAAACTTTCTTTTAATACGAGAGTTAAAAGAAGATTTACCCCAAATTTAGAAACTAACAATATAATTAAAAACTGTGTATATCTTAAAAGTAACTAGCTATTAAGATTGCACAAAAAGACATACAATTGCTTTCAAAATATAAAAACTCTTCACAGTGCTGGTAAAAAGAGAAGGCTTCACAAAGTAACTTGGTCTTAGCGTGTGTGGGCCTTTACCAAATTATATGCACTTAAAAATTTATACTAACTCCTTTCAGCGACTATTAAAAACCAAATTGAATGTTCTCTGAAGTAGAATCCCGCTTTGTTGGCTCTCATTTACCATTGTAATGAACATCCAATTTATGTTTTTCACATTGCACTGACTTTTCTTTCTAAAAGGACAACACAAACAATTCAAAAACCACAATGAAACCCTTCGACATATCATCCACTGCCAATAAAAGTAAGTTCTCAAAACAAATGCTTGATTTACACAAGGAAAACCCTCCACGTCGAAACTCATATTTCATCTTCTTCAAAGGGATCTCGTTCGGGGTAGTCACCAACCTGACAAGGAAATGTACAGATAAATGACATTTTTTGCACAAACGTTAACTGAAATTAAATGCATTTTTATGCAAATAAGGGTAAATAGCACCTAATTTTCCTCTGTTCTTTATTTTTTCTCATGGAACTAGGATACGGTTGTCCACTGCCAAAGGCAATGAAGTAACATAGCGAAATTACATAAGCCTCAACCATTTAGTTTTATATTGCAGCTAAAAAGGGTGCTAGCATGATTTCATTGATCTTGTTTCATTATATTTTTTAAAAAGACAGTTTGATTTAGACCATTAGAAGCAACCAACTTAAATTAACATTAAAAACTCTCAAAAGCAAACCAACTTTTGAGATTATTGTGGAGTTTTTGGATCTTAGGACTCCGTTGTTATCTGTGCCCACCAGGGACTGATGTGTGAAGTTTCTCGATGCTTTCTCCTGTACCTCAACTCAACCATGAATATGATGCAATTGGAGAAAGATTTAAGTGCTTTTGAAAACTTCTCTATTGGAAATATAGTTTTTATTTTTCTGTAGAAAATCTCTCAAAAGTTCTTTTATCTGTATCTAAATTGGTTCATTTCACCCTCTATTCTCAGAGCATAAGGATGCTATTGTTGCACTTAAGCCTCAAATACCATCCTCTAGCACAAGTGTTTCTAATGTTCAAGTTTTTGTAAAGGTTTCTTTGGCTCTGATTGATGAAAGGATATTTTGGATACTTTTGGCTGGCTTCTTGAGAACATTTTCAGTTTTTAAATTGGTCATACTGAAAAACTTTTACCATTCAATTTTTTTATTGTATGAACAAGATTACCTCCCCCCTTATGCTCTCACTAGATATGCCCGTACAGATATTTGTTTCCAAATGGAGAAAGAAAATGAGCCATGCATCATTTCAAGAAAAAAAGAAAATTCATGATTGTAAGTAAAACACATATCTACACCCAACAAAAACTGTCCATCGAAGTAAAACTATGACTACATATTAATATAACATGCTTTTATGGACACATTGTGCAAGAAAAAAATAACATTTTGGATAAGAATAGGCATTTTAGATTCTATTTGGTGTAAAACATGTGACCTTCTAAATGGAATTTCGTCATGATGTTGAGGTTTGAGGAGGGATTGAGCAGCTTCTCTCCATTGATATTCTTTTTGTAATTTTTTATGTGTTAATTAACACTACTTTTATCAGAATACAGAACCACCATCAATATTGGAAAATATCCCAAGATTTAAAATATAATTGCAATGTGTTTCTAAACAAACCTTCACTTTCTCTAGTCTAACTATTCCACCATGAGATGGAGGACATTCAAAGTAGCGTACTCCCTTAACCCTGTAACATAACCAAGGAAAATTCTGTGAGAAGTGTGGACGTAATACTTAAGAAAACTTAACATGATAGGCTAATTGGGAGTTGAGTACACTAATTTGCACATCGTAAATAGATGTAGAAATTCTACTTACATGCCATCATGTTTGCCCAAGGGTTCGTCATATTGTACTCCAACCCAGAAACCAGGACCCAGTGATTCTGCCCGACCAACAAATTTTACAACACCTCTTTTTGCTCCAGGTTCAACTTCACATCTGGATCCTACCTTAATATTTTTGGAAATTGGAAACAGTAGAATAACAGAAAAACAATTAAAAAAGATTCAATGCATAGAAATATACCTATGATAAACAATAACGTGAACAAGAAAATATAAAACACTTTTTCAACAATACATAGCATAAATAAAAAATGAAGGAATCGAAAGGAAAAAAAATACCAAGAGATGTATCAAATAATAACATTCAAAATTCATGCAAATACTCAAGTATTTGAGGCTACTTCCTACCACAAGCAGTACTCATTATACTACTAGCAATATACATTATACAAATTGTAACTCTTACAAAACATTGTGTCCAATTTACTGTTAAAAGCATTTCATTTCATATTCTATTTGGTGGTTACACATGCCTTCTTTAATTTGTTGGTTGGCCCATCCATTTTCCCATAGTCATTTTCGTCTTATAAACCCTTTTTTTCATGAGTCATCCATCCCCGCCCGCTCTCCTCTCTTGTTTAAAACTGGTTTCAGTTGAGCCCCAAACTAACCAAAGTTTTCTTTCTTTTTTTTCTCTACTCGACCAGGGAAAAAGATGAAAAATGCCTGCTATAATAGAATTTCCTATGCAGTACAAGAGACTTCAAAAGCTTGGAAACCAGTTTTTTTACTGTGTTGGATGTAAGAATGATGAGATCTCAGAATGGAGAAGATGCCCTGTTTTGATTCAGGGAGCAAGGGTGCATCAGGAATTTGATTATTGCCACTCCCCATACATCATAATTGTGTTCAATTTTGACACAAGGTAAACTGGGCTTGAGCAGTAATGACTTTTGCTTCAAGACCAAGAAACTCTTGCATGAATAGATTAAATCATTGTTGAATTCAAACTTTCGCCAATGCGCAAGCTTTGGGAATAATTGGCCCTTCACATTGTAAATTATAACTTAAGCTCCAGACCAGGGACAAGTATTAGATTTATACTTCTAAGTTAGGAGTTTTATTACTCATAGGGCTAGGCTTGCGCTAGTTTTACTACAACAGCACATTACCTATTATTAGTATATATCAACGAGAAGGGGAATATTAGATTTTTTTGTTATGCACATCTATCATCACATCTTATATCAATCTAATCTCGTATTGTTTACAGTATCTCTATTCAATTTCCCGCCTACCTTATAATTTCAAAACTATATTTGATAAAATAAAATATACAATAATATAACAGACAAACCTTGATATTAGCACAGAGGTCTTCCATACTGGTGTCTGTTATCTGTACAATGAATGTCAAAGGTTAACCAAAAGCCAGCATGGAACCATCTCAATTTCCAAGAAACAGATGACAACCTCTAATATAGATGATAGTTTTTATCTGCACGTGCAATCAGAAAGCACTAAAACAGCAGACTAGGAAGGACGAATAAATCAAATGCTTACCTTCGCCTCCACAGTGGCAGGAACTTGGGAAGTAATTTTCTCTTTATATTTTCTGAAAGTGTCTGTTACAGTCAAGTAAAACATAACTAATAAGCTACAAAGCCCCTTAGTATGTAAATAAGAATATAAAATACTAATATTTTCTCATTGAGACATGCATTGATGATAACCTGTAAGTGTGGTATTTTGACACCGTATATACTTCAATCTAAAAAAACAAGATCATACCATTACCCGTTCAAAGGTGACAGCACAATTTTTACCAACAACGATTGAAAATTTGAAATCACTCATCAAAATAGTAAGTCATACCAAAGATGATATCTAAATAGTACACACTCAGCCGTATAAAAACTTCTACATCTACAATACATGTCTGTTCAACTCTATTTGCAATGCCGAAATCGCATTAAACACGGAAATTTTGACAAATGCAAAGACCACCTTCCATGGGAATTCGAAAAAAAAAGAAAAAAAAGAGGGCTTTTAGGGGACATGCCTTGTCGCTTATTATAGGCTTCTTCAGAAATTTGGTATTTTTCAACCAACGAAGTATCTTCGAGCCAGCCACCAGAGGAGATGGAAGACGGGTCAAGATCCACAACATGCAAACGAAACCTGGCACAGGAAAACGCAATGGGAAACCGCGGAAGACGAGTGGAAAGGAAAACCCTAAAATACAAACCCATCAAGAGGGGAATAGAAGCCGAGAGGTTTGGAATTATCAGAGAGATCGGCGATTTTGTCGTTGCGCGCATCGTCGTAGAGCTCAAGGTGCATGGAGTTAACAGAAGTGCCGCATTTTTTCCAGAGCTTATCCTTCACGCCTTCCACCGAGAGCTGAAGCGAGAAGCGAATATCGGAGTTGAAGGTTTTGAGATTGGAATGAGTGACCCGCAACACCACCGAGTCGTCCCCATGGAGTTGGATGCTGGACGCCATCCCCTCCCTCACCACTTTCTTCTCTTCCTCTTTACTCTCTCTCTGTTACTGTACACTATTCTATTTCTACAAATTTCTACAAATTTTATTTGGATATATGATCCTAAACGAAAATTTTAACCTATGTTTCTGATATTATAATTTCAAAAATAAAAGAAAATAAATTTATTTTGACTTTAAAGACAGACTTGTAATTATACTTTTTATTTACACACAATAAATTAACTATATTTAATTTTATACTGTTTTTTTTTTTATCACAATTTACAAATTTATCAATTAAAAAATGAATTACAAAATCTACGTTAACAAAAAGTATCTTCTAATTACACGTATACTAGTTTTACCATGAATTTGATATTTCCCTCATTGGATGTGCATGTGTTGGGGTGAAATGAACGTAACACGAAAATGCGTAGTTGGTGTTGTATTGATGAGAAACAGAGGTGCTTTCAATTGTCGACTCCAAGCTTTACAACATTACATCTTAGAAAAAGAGTGATTTGATGGCACAATCGACATGGCTAATGATCCACTTGAATCCTGGTTCACATTCCATTCACAACCACCCTGGGATGCACTGCATGGCATGACACAAGTATTCCTTCGACCATAAAACCATTCCATTATTTCTGGTAACAGGTGTACCACCTGGCGATGATGGGCCCAATACCAGGCCCAAATCCCTGACAAGTTATACCAAAATTTCTAGAATTTGTCAATTTTAATAACATTGACCGTCACAAAACTAAAAACTGATTAGGGGACACGTGGTTTTCGGCGAGCTCATAGAGCAAAAACGGTCGCTAAAATGTACATGAAAAAGTTTGGTTTACGTGTTGAGATAGTAAGCTTCCACGGCAAAAGACGAGTGTGTTACGTGTATTGTGTGATCTGGGTCTTGATGGTTTGCCAGGTGTCAATAACACTGAAGCTGGTAATCAGACATGTTGACACCATTGTCAAACAACGATTAACCTTACGTTGGAGATTATGGTGAATATATAGAACATATGGTGAAATGTTTGATTAATTTGTGGAGTGTCTGACGTGGTGGTGATTTGGATGGATAGTGATGTTTGGGCAAGTAACCTGAGGAGCTAACCCCGATTAAAAGGGCCCAAATGAGTGTGGGTTTGTGGAGGTTTACAGGGCCACATGTGAGTGGTTTTGAAATTGGAGCTAAATTATCTCTGCAGTTTGCTATCTATATGACAGTCCAGTTACGTTGGCGTGAATTAGAGATGTCGTGCCAAAAATAAAAATTAAATCACGTGTCACATCCACTTCAGATCCACTGATTGGGGACCATGGAGAAGGGATATGCTTTGGTTCTCTTTTTCCTTTTTTTTTATCTTTAAAAATTATAATTATTTTCTAGAAAGTATGATCTTTAATTACATATGTACACTACCTTTTCCATCTTTTCTAGAAATTATATTTCTTTATACTGAATGACTTACAAAATCATCTTAATTTTCACACGTAGGTTCCTTTTCATTTATTCCTTATATTAAATTTGTGTGTGTCAAATGGTGATCACGTTTAATATTTTTCTGTTGTGATTTTTTTTTTTTTTATAAAAAAAGTGATGGAGTAGAGAAGTACTCATTGCATAGTTTGTGATAAGGGTTGGAGAGGTAAGAAAGAGAAGAAAATAACAGGGTTTTCTAAGATGAAAATGAAGTTCAAAATTCGAGATGAATTCAAGATAAAATGGTTTCCTAAAAATAGAACTGTATTCTTCTGATTGCGTCGAGTTCTTTATCTCGAATGTACAATAGTAAAATAATAAAATTAAAAATACATTTTATAATAATTAATTTAGATTATTTTATTTAATATTCCTGTTGATTATGAATATCACCGAGTAGTATATACTCATGATTAAGAAGTTCATTATAAATAAAAGTATTACCATCACATGCTCATAATTAAGAAACCTGTTATTTATCATTATAAATAGAAGTGTTGTCACTGCATATGATATTATCGTCACTTTGATAATAGAAATCAGTTGAACAATAGTAAGAAGTGGGATGTGATCGATCTCTACCGGTCACCCAACATATTGGAAGGAACAAATAACACTGTATTATAAATAATCAGTAATCTTCAAGATTTCTTTTTCTTTTTTCTTTTTCATTCATCTTTCTTATTCTCTTTTTATTTATTTCGATTTCACAGATTGAAGAAACCCATGTGCGTGATTGTCAATTGTCACCTTTGGTATACAGATAAACATTGAACAAATTCATAATACTAAAAGAAGACACTTAACAAAAAAAAAAACAGAAAACAAAGAGACATTCATCAAATGAAAATCTCATTATCTAACATTCTTTCTTGAAAATATCCTCTTCCTTAATATTAGGGTTACCAGGAGTAATAATTGAGCAGTGCTAAAAACTTTTGATATTGATGAATAACATTATAGCAAACAAACTACTTACATAATAACGATACACTTATTAGTAACATTTTGCACGTCAACTCAATAATCAGCACTTGCATGCATCAGTATTATTCAATATGTCTTGATAGTAATTCATTACGTTAACTTGGAACTATCTAGCGACCAGTTGTTAGAAATTTGTCCTTTAAATGTGCGGAAAAAGTAAAACGAATGAAGTAATCAAAGTTCTCAGAATTTTCTTGCTTAATATTCACACCAGAATTTTGGAGAAAGTTCCACAAACTACAATTTTCTTTTTGTCATCATTTTGCATCCATCTATTCTAAGAAGTTGCAACATATAATCCAAATCCACTTCGAATATATTAAGGTTGGGTTCAAGATTGCGACCTAATAACGCGAGCATTAAAGCCTTATTATTGTTGTTCTATTGCAGGAGAATTAATAAAACCAAAGATAAGAATAATTAGGTGGTACTTTGTCTTAAAGTGAAATTGTGAATCTCTATTTGGTAATAATGATGTCGAAGGCCTTCAATCAAGTTAGGTGCATTACCTAAAACTAGTTATCTGCTTTCATTACAAGAACAACACTTTTATCATTGCTGTGAAGAAAATTTAAGACATTCACCAACCCATCCCAACCCCTGCAAAAAATGCACTCTTAGACCTACCCTCTTCTCTAGGGTACCCCAATTCATACACTAAAACCAAAATAAAATTTTTATCACACATACATAAAAAAATGGATGATTTTATGTGTTGATTTCTTTCTAGGTTACTTTTAAATATTTTGGTCCTTTTGAGGAACTTTTTTGCAAAGTAAATGAAAGATGTTTTTGAAGTTTATTTAAACGTACGGTGATTAATATGTTTTTTTGCAAATTCAAACAAAGATGTCAGTCCCAGTTGGCGGGTTCATTTGTGTGTTTGTATTATAATATTAAGAATTCAGAAAGAGATAGAAACTTTGTTTGATATCGGATTCTTTTGCTGAGAAAGTTTATAAAGTATGATGAGATATATTAATATAAGTTATGAAAGATGTACTAATTAATGATTAATATTATTCGATTTGCTATTAGGTGAATTAATGAGGGTGCATGTGAGTCCAGTACTGAAGTTCTGATTGGGGTTGGTGATAAGAGTACTGAAGCACATGGTAATCCTCAACCCTGCAACTTTCTGTTCCCTACTCTCAAATTCGTATGTAACGTTTTCACAAGTCATGTCTCCATCGGTAGGACCCTCAACTTTCATAACATGTATTAGAAATCGTTAGGGTTTTAAATGTGATTTTGGTATCGTATTAAATAGGAATGAAGATTTATGTATTTATTATTTTAAGGCTTTTGATCGAAAGTGGTTTTTGTCATGATTTCTTCTTCTAAAAACTCATCAAAAATTTTAATTGAATTATTAGATTTGGTAAAGTTTACTTAAAACTAAAAAATATTTTTTTTAATGCATTACTAAAGTTTATTTCAATATTATTAAACGTATCATTTCAGGTGCTATCCAACGGTTTATAAATATCTAATTTCACTAATTTCAAAACTTGAAAAATTGTGTTGTAAATTTTAAATTTGGTGCATTTACCCTTTTTTTTTTTTTCTAACTTGCCATTCACTGAGCAATAAAGAAGAATCTGATGAAGGGCCCTGGTTGGTTATTATGAGATTGTAATTCACCGTATCTTGTTGAGGGGTGGACCCGATAGTCAATGTTTGTAAGATAAATTCTAAGAAGAGTCACTATAAAAAGTCAAACCGAGACAATAACTTTTTATTTAATTCATTATATAATTTTAAATATTAAACAATGAATAAATTATTGTTTGAAGGAAGAAATAAATACTTATAGTTCAATGTAAAAATAAAAGAAAAATATAAGGTGGGCTTTGCAATCGATTTTTGTAGTATTAAAATAATGTTTGATATACATTAGTTCTTGTTTTATCCATTTTAATATAATGTGTTGAATAAAAGAATATATATTCATGTGAAGATATATTATAAAAAATAAGTCAGGGATGATATACAGGGTGAATCGTAGTTCAAGGCTTTAAAAATTCCGCTATCACATAGGACCGTTAGTAGTTTTTGAAACAGAAATATTGCATCAGTTTATTTTAACTTAAAATAAATGTTTTTGAAATACTTAAATTTTAGAAATGATTATTCACTCAAGAAATAGATAAAATTTAATAATAAAAAAGTATAACTTTTTTATTTTAAAATAAACAAATTAGACAGACATTTAAAAAACATAAATGTATTTATTTTATTGAATAAGCACCTTTTAAAAAGGACAAGCACAAAGCAACAGGCCCATTTGTTTTTATTGATATGTTTTTACTAATCATCAAGTAACTTGTTAACACTACAAACATAATTTCAACTCTTTTAAAGATAACACATTTTACACAATAAAGTCAAAACTCATTAGTTTAAACATAAAACTGAAAACATATTGAACCCTTCTAAACCTTTGTTCCAATCAAGTTCAACCTGCAAGTGTTTGCCTCATTGTCCACCACTTATTATTACCTCATTTTCACAAAGTTTAAGACAGCACTAGCTACAACAGTCCGAGTCACCAAAGCAAGAGTTTCAGGCCTCAACTTTTTTTTTTTAAGTTCTTATCATTTACAATATGAATAATGTTAGGATTTTCTTAAAGATAATAAAAAAACGAAGTGGTTAAAAATTATTATCTTTTATGTTACGTTTCTATAATTTGTTAATCATCATTTATCAAATTCCAGCTCATGGAGTCAAATAATGACAAAATATAATATATTAACACCCCCTCTTTAAAATGTAACGTGGAAAACATAAAGTTACGATAATTAATTAATTAAATTATTAATTGAATATGTTAAAGTCAAAAAATAAACGGATGGTAAATGAGATTTTAAGCTGTCAACAGCAAGGTGACGTAACGACGGTGGTAAAATGGGTGAGAACATCTGTTCCGTTGAAACAGAACGGAGGAGCAGGAGTGTGTGGTGGGGAGGGCCACAGGGGAGAGCAGAGATTCTAGAGAATTCCAAAACTGCCCAAGTGGAACATTGGAAAAACAATGGTAAAGTAAAATAGAGTACAGTGAGAGTGTAGCCACCACAAGTACCATGTGTAGGAAGCATGAAGCCCCCCGTTGCACGTGCCTCTTAAAAGATGCCACGTCATGTGATGATGATAGAATGAGTAGCTTCAAATCTGATGCCGCCTCTACTCCTACTACTACCAATTCAGCCACTCTTATAATAAATATAAATATATATAAGACATTAGAGAAATCACAAACGCAGCACAAATAAAAAGAGTGAAAATTTTCACAGCAAAAAGCATTAGCACCAAGCTTATCTCTGCAGTGAGTCCCACTACACCAATGGGCGAGGTCTCCGGAACCATTCATTCTCTTTCCTTCTCTTCTTCTTCTCATCAAATTATCATTTTCTCATTTCTTTGTTTTTTTTTTTTTTTTTTTTTGTTTCACCAGGAAGAGAAAAAACCAGAGGAAAGCAAAGTGGAGGAGAAAAAACCAGAGGAATCCAAGGAAGAGAAGAAACCGGAGCAAGACAAAACAGCAGAGGAGTCAAAAGATGAAAAGGAATCCAAGGAGAAGGAACCTGCGCCGCCGCCAGAAATCGTGCTTAGAGTCTTCATGCATTGCGAGGGTTGTGCTCGCAAGGTTCGTCGCTCGCTCAAAGGATTCCCAGGTAATAACCACTGTGTTCTTTTTTTTTTTTCGTTTGTGTCTCACTTCGCACGTTGTCTGAATGTTCTAGAATTTGTCGGAAATTTCAGGGGTGGAAGATATTCTGACGGATTGCAAGTCTCACAAGGTGGTGGTGAAAGGCGAAAAGGCGGATCCGCTGAAGGTTCTAGAAAGGGTACAGAGGAAGAGCCATAGAAAGGTTGAACTTCTCTCTCCGATCCCAAAACCACCAGCGGAAGAAGAGAAAAAGCCCGAAGAGGAAGAGAAGCCCAAGCCAGAGGAGAAGAAAGAAGAGGTTCATTTATCAATTCATCGTTTTCCTTTTACATGTTATTTTTTTTGCTTTTCAACTTCGGCTCATGCAAGATTATTTCGCTCTGTGCAGCCTCAGGTTATCACAGTGGTCCTGAAAGTCCACATGCATTGCGAAGCGTGCTCGCAGGAAATCAAGAGACGCATCGAGAAGATGAAAGGTTTGTGTAACGTTTTTTGTGTGCTAACGTTAAATTTCCGTCAGCCGAGGAATTTGTGTGTTTATTCCGTGATTCAATTTAAAACATTAAACAGTTACTTGCTACGAAAATCGTTTTGGTAGTTTCAGTTTGATTCTCTTGTGTTATTGAATTGTTAAAATATTAAAGTGGTCCATCCAGCTAGCAGAGTCACACGTTATTCTGTGACACTTGAATTGCATTTAATTAACATGAAACAGCCTACTTTTTTTCCTTATGTGCTTTTAACGTAACATTAATAATATTAAGATTGTTGGAAATGATGATGGCAGGGGTGGAATCAGTGGAAGCAGATCTGAAGAGTTCAGAGGTGAGCGTGAAGGGGGTGTTTGAGGCAGAGAAGTTGGTGGAGCACGTGTCGAAGAGGACAGGGAAGCATGCAGTGATAGTGAAGCAGGAACCAGAGAAGAAGGAGGGGGAAGCAAAAGAAGAGGGCAAAGAGGAGAAGAAAGGAGAAGAAGGTGAGAAGAAGGAGAAAGAGGGTGGTGAAGGAGAGGAAAAGAAGGAGAAGAAAGAAGGAGAAGGTGAAGGGAAAGCAGAAGAGGGAGGCACAGAAGAAAGCACAGTGGTGGAGCTGAAGAAAAGTGAGTATTATTTCAATCCTCCAAGGTATGGAATGGAGTTCTATTACCCTGGACCAGCTTACCCTCCCCAGATCTTCAGTGATGAGAATCCCAATGCATGTAGTGTCATGTAAAAAGGGAGGAATGGGATGGGTAATAGTGGAAGTTTGGGGGAATTATGGAATATGGGTGAGTGAGTGATTGATTGGTATATCCTGAGATAGATGTGCCCTCCTTCTGTACTTTTGCTGCTAAATCAAAAGTGAAATGAAATCTACACATAAGCTGTGGAGTTTTGTAATGCTTGTACTTTTCCTAAAATGTTAGTATAATATGAATTATGTATATGGAAATATATAAGTGAAAAGTAATTACCGATTTTAATGTTTGTGTAGCTTTTAGTTTTTAACTTCGGAGGTTTTACTTCTTTTTTTTTTTTTTTTTATTTGTTTTTTTTTTTTTTTTTTTACTTGCATGATTTTTGTCCGTGACTTTCTTGGGAGAAGGTCTGTCTGCGTCCTGTGTGAGCAACTTGGGATAAAATAAAATATGCATTTTGAGTAGCAACTAACAGCACCCTCTGCCTTTCTGTCCTGCTGTAAAAAGGATGATGAAACAAGTGAGGTGATATCCTCATGAAAAGCAAAGAAAAAAAATCAGCTATTTTTTTTTCTTTGGTATTATCTTATTAGTTATCTTTCTTTTTTTTTATCAGGTTTCAGTAAAGGACAAAATAAAATACATTTAAGTAAATAATAATTTCATAAAACTTGTTTTTTTATTTAGAAGTTATAGTACATAATATAAATATAAAGTTTTCTCATATGGTAGCATGAAACAGTGAGAGGAGAAAATAAACATGCTTCACCATGCATAAGGATTTCTTTTCGCACTAAAAAACAAAAGTAATGAAGAGATGGGTGACAATTGATCATTTAGGATCATCATTGGTTGCATAATACGATTATGTAATCTAAATAAATTAAATTGATTTTTTTCGATCCCGTAAAATTGAATTGATTTAATTTTTTATAGGTTAGATGATATTATATATATTATATTATATTTGAAACTTAACTTAATTTAATTCCAGAAAAATTTAATTATTTATTATTTCTAGTTTTTAATTTTTATTTTAATTTTTAATTATAATATTTTTTTTAGTTTTGCTTAAAACGATTATATAGTTTATGTTTTAAAAGGTTCTTCTAAACCTTTAATAAGGAAGTGCCTAGAAATTACAAATTTAACGAAAAAGGTTTTTCAAAATATGAAAGAGTAAATTGGGTGAGATTAAGTTTAATTACGAAGATACAGTAACTTGAGTTGTCTTTATTTTATTTTAAATTTTTTATTGAATTATGTAACGCAATTGTCTAAAATTAACTCTGAATCGTGTATATTTCTAACTTTGTTTTCATTATTCGAGACTGTAATAAAAGGGCAATTGGTTATTTTATAAGGGTATACATATAAAATATATATATAACTTATTTAAATTTTATTAACTTTTATATTTTTTAAAAATTTCTTAAACGAAAAGTACAGATGACAATAATGAAATAAAATGTTATTAGACAATAATTAAAGTTAAAGGTATTTTAAGAAATCATAGTTATATGTGTATATTTAAAAAAAATGACTAAAAATAGAGGGAGTATATCTTGTAAAGAAGGTAAAATAATTTTTATATATAATCTACTTTTTATTTTTCTTTTACTGGTTTTTTTATTAAGAGAAAGAAAAAAGAGAAAATAGTTAAGTGAGAAAATCAAATGTTTTTAACAAAAAAAGAATTGGTAAACAAAACTTCAATAAAAAAAATAGAATTCATGTTTGTCAAACAAGACTTTAAAAAAATATATAAAATGAATTATGTATAAAGACGACTTCTATAATGTTAAAAAAAATTGAAATCGTATTTCATTACCATAATTTCTTCAAGACGAAATATGATTTCTTAATAACGAGGTCTCGCTTTCCAAATATGATTTACTCAAATTTGTAACTTTTTTATAACTTGCCCATTATGAAAATTTAGTAAAAAAATTAGATTGTAACGGTAAATTTCTTGAATACACAAAATATAACAATACATACTTTTTTAGTGCAACTGTATTATCACATGTAAAATATTACATTTTCATTCATCTGACAATTATTACATTATATGTATATGTATGTAATATTAATTCTCTTTACATCAATATCTTTTTATAATAATCCAAACAATTTAGTTAAGCTTTTAGAAAATAAACTCTACTGTATCAACATCTACGTTTAAGACATCTTTAAAATTGATTCTAAATCTTGATTTTAGTAAAATTTTCATAGTCAAAATATTGTTTTAATATAGAGAATTATAAAAACAGAAAAATTTGAAATATACAACTTAACAGGCATCTTTAAAATTGTATATTTTTTCTTTCTTTTTCTTTATTTCTTTATTTTATTTTGGTAAGTCAAATAAAGATGAAAATATTGTTTATTTCTTTCTATTTTTTCTTAAACAAGCATAAAGTAAGATTTTTCTTTCAGTATTTCACACCAAGTGAGTGTCGCAAATTAAAGTAAAATATGTTTTTCAATATTTTAAAAGTATATGAATAAATTTTTCATTTTCAATTCAAATTTCTATTTTTACATAATTGACATTTGTCATTATAACATAACAAGGAATGTAGTTATTTCAAATTTAGCATGTATTCTTTTGTATGGACCACAAAGAAATTTTTAATATTAAAGATGTTTATTTTCAGTCTTCAATTATTAATTTTATTAGAAGTAGACAAAACATAAATAAAAAGTTATCTTATACTTAAGTGAGTATTTATTTGAAGCATTTAAAGAATTAGTTTGAAAAGGTATCTTTCATTACAAATATCAAGTTATTTCTAAAATAGACGGATAACATTATTCTTATAATGTCTAGTTATGCTTTAATGAATCCATGTCCATTTACATAGCATCTGATCTTCGACAATAATAATAATAAATAATAATAATAATAATAATTATTATTATTATTATTATTATTAGTAATAGTAATAGTATTAGAATGAGTACAATAGTGGGACAATCATATCGTGGGTGGGATTTCGAAAAATGACTTCCCAATACTCACCTTTAATCTGCAATACAAATACTTTTTTCTGAATGAATCATATATAAAGTATGATATCGATATTTGGAAAAGAAAAGAAAATAAAATGTCTTTTGTGAATGGATGCTTTCAGGAAAATAAACACGTTAAATTATATTAAATGCAAATTCTTAAATGATACTTTCAATTTTTACACTATGTCTACCATATTGTATCCAGTGTTTATTGTATGATACTTGTTCATAAACTTTTACCATTTCTGTAATATTTTATCATTATTCCTCGCTTAATGTTTCCATTGCATAGGCTTGCGGATATGTCGGCTTGTTGGAAATTTAAAATGAATATTTTAATCTGAGTTTTTTAATAACTCAAGAATGATCAGTATAAGTACATCATCAGGGCATATTTAACTATTTTTTCTCTTAATTGTTTTAAATATTAAAAACACTATGTATTAATATTTCAACTTACAATGTATTCATACTTAGTTATTTTTATTGTGCACTTAGTTATTACAACGATAAATTCAATTACATCCTTCAATCTGATGTTTTATATTCACAGAGGCTATTATAAATGTGATAATTAATAATAAAGCTTTTAAAAATATATTAAATATGAATATAATTACTTTTCAAAATAAAGAAAAAAATATACTTAAGCGTATAAATTCATAGAAAATAATATATGCAATATATTATACGTACATTAATTAATATAGGTGCAATTGCAATATATTACATAAATTATTATTTTCGCCATTTAATTTATTAATAAAAAGAGTGCTAGTAGTAGTATTTTCTTGGTTACAACCGGTATTATTACTTTCTGACTTTTTTATTAATAAAATTCATTAAAATTATAAAATTATACATGAAACTTATTAAATGAAAGTAAAACGTACAAAGTTTTATGATTTATAATAAATTTCAAATAATGATATAATAAATAATGCATTAAATAAGTCTTAAATATTAATATTTCTCTGAAAAAAAAAACAAAAGTAAGAAAGTCAAATAAGTATTAATCCCATTACTGATAAGTTCATATTTCATAAATTTAACTTCATAAATTTTGTTACGGGAATTGAATGAACAAGCCACTTGAATAGATGAAGAGATAATGAAATATAGTAAAAAAGTGGTGAACATTGAAAAATTTTGTTCAAAACACCATAAGTGCCAAGATGAGTAAGTGGCTTCAAATGCAAAAGGACAACTTAGAAACCAAATATTAGTGTCTCAAGGCAAAACGCAGAAGAATAATGAAGAAAAAACATTGGTCAAAAAAACACTAGATGACAGAAAACTTAATAGTTGGCAGTATTGTTCTAAGTTGAGCAAACGATGGGAGCCCCACTGTTACCCTAGAATAATTGCAATACACAATTTTATGCAATAATTCAAAGCGTTGGGACTCAAAACTACGTGCAAATATGTGAAGTTCATTGAAATTTTTTAATGTAGTCATAGATTCTTATCTTAATGTTTATCTATTTTTTTGTTATTTTATTTTTATTTTCCTAAATTCTCTTCAACTAGTGGTAGTTGCATGTACTTCATGAGAATTCTTTACACTTGAAGTCGTTGATGCAATCTATGCTTCTTTTATATGTTTCAAACATTAACTTTTCTTTGTGTTTAATTCTTTAACGACTGTTGTTGTAAGTTGTTTTTGTGATTTAGAAATTATGGATACCATCATTGTTATAAATTTTTTTGTACTTAATGTTTTAGAACATTTGGTTTAGTTGAACGGGTGTTTTGAATTTAGTTTTTCAGTTAATTTAAACTTCGTATATCATGAATGAACTTCGGTATTAGAGAAACTGACAATTACGGAAGGATAATAAGTGAAGGGATTTGAATTGTAATTACTTCCTTTTATTATTCAGCAATCAATTAAAGATTGTAAAAACAAGCAGTTAGTCAACACTTTTTAATACTTTTAATGTCATGTTCACTCCTACATGTAGAGTGATTATTAACCTTTGACTTGTTTATTTTGTAAATGAGGAAACTTTTCCTTGCTTGTTTTACGAAAAAAGGGTTTTCGATTTGAGAGTGTTGTGTTTTTCTCAAGTTTTTTGAGTGTACAGTCTTTGTAATATCCTAATGTGCGATTCTTAATAGGTGATTATGGTGAAAAATTAGAAACCACTTAGGATGAATTAATTGTGAGAACTAGGGTTCCTTTCTTGTAAAAGATTAACTAAATTATAAATCATGATTTTGTAAGAGAAAATTTTCAAAATAATTAAGATTGGACATGATTACCGAGGATGATTGGACAACATAAGTCCTACTACATTATTCTACAACTCTATTTTTTATATGATTCAATTTTGTAATTATTTTAATCTAATATTTGTTTATTTAAACAATTTGATATTTCTTTTTATTTTTTATTCTCAGTTTTGAATAATTATTTGTAAAAGAAAATTAAAATAATCATCATCGTAATGTCTTTTTAAATATGATTCCTTAATAATTTTTATCAATGGTTTTTAAAAGGACACACAATTTTAAAGTTTTGAAGTCACAATTAACAATGACGTTGTGTTAATTGGTATTAAAAGTGAGGAAATGACAACAATTACAAAAGAATGGTCGTTGAAAAATAATAATGAGAATTTTATAATTAATTTAATTTCAGAATAACGTATCTTTTGATATCAATTAAGTAAATTATTTTTTAAAGTAGAAAAAACAATGATGATTATAAGGAGAATTATTACAGAAAAAAATAATCATAATTCTTTTTAATGGATTTCATATCAAAATAATATATTTTTAACAATGATTATGTATAATCATTGTTTGAAATCAAGTTGAATTTATAAAATGTTTTTTCTCCATTTCTTTTTTGTAGTTTTTATTTTTGTATAATTTTGAAGCTCCTTGTAGGCTTATATATGTTATTATTATTTACTATCTTTATCCTGTTGTTATTATTGCGTCTCTATAAAAATAAATAAAAAATAAGGTTGTATGGAATCGTTGTTTTGCTATTGTCGTTTTCAAGTTATTATTGTTGTACTTATGTGAAGCCAAGAAAAATAACAGTTATATTTTCATCGAAGGAGAGTGATTATATCTTCGTAATTGTGTCATATCATACATTTGTTAAAAGAAGAAAAAAAAAATTGATCATCACCATTATCACTTTATCACAAAGTTAAATAAAATAATTTTTATTTTGTCAACAAACTAACATAGCTCTTCACATAATCATCATTAAAAACCAATAATTATAAGCGTTGTTATATTATTTAACTTTTAAACGATAATTAAGTCAACAGTCATTTTAAAAGCATCACTATAACTATTTTCACTCATTATTTAAAAAAAAAAAATAGAGAATCTAGCTCTTCTCTCTCAAATTATAATCACAATGTTTTATTATTGGTGCAACTAGTATTTATTTGAAGTGATTTACAATTTAAGAATATTTTCTAAGAAATAAAGTTTTTTTCTGAAAAAAAATTGTGACAAAAATAAGCGAATTTTTAAAATTAAAATTACTTGTATTTAATTACATTTATGAAAAGATACCCTTCTAAATATTACTTCGTGTTTGTGATGATTTGCACACTAGTTTAATAAAAAAAAAAAAATGTAAGAAGTAGTTTTCTGTCAAGCAAAGTAATTTTTGTCTCAAAAAGAACAATCCAAAGAAACTCTCCCTTCTTGTCACTTTAGTACCTCTGCAACTCTTGCATTTCAATGAATCTATCAACTACCATTTATTTTATCAAAATTGTAGTTTCCAAAACAATGGACGTTGTAGGAAGTATAGTTTAGATTTGATCATATATGTGGTGTAAGAAATCAATGTATTAGTTAATAGATGTATAGTTTCAAGTTACAGTTCACTAAATCATTTGTGCAATAAAGGTACTTTAGTCAAATAAGATTATTTTATTATAAAAATAATAAATAATTTAATTGTTAGAATGTATATTAATTCCTTAAGGAATAAATAAAATAAGATAAAAATAATTTTATTTCAAAAACACTTTATACGTACGCACGTATCCATGCAGTACGAAGAATTAACTAAAAATTAAGCAATAAAAACAGTTAAGTAAGTGAAATATATGCATCATATATTTTCAATTATTCTCATGCCAATCAGTAATTTCGTTTATCATGAATGTTTTATGATTAATCATATATATATATATATATATTACCTTACTTTTTCTTTATCAAATTGTATAAAAAAAGTAATATTAAGAATATCTATAGAAAATTTGAATAAGTGGTGAAATCCAGTTGGTATGCAAGAAATTTGGACATTTATTTTGTCTGTAGTTACCTAATCTATGAAATTAAACTAAAAGCAATATAATAATTAGCAGTATTTCAATTTAAAAAATTATTATATACTGATAGACCCTCTTATTTTATATGATGATCTTACTGAGAAAGAACAGGAGGCATAGGTTTCACCTAAGTTCTTGAAAATGGCACTCTTTTTTGAAGACCACACCAGTTGTCCTCAAAACGAATCCTGAGTCAGAAATAACTCAAACATTTTTTCATCCCTAGTTATAGGGTTAGTTCTCTATTTCCCATGTAGATTAGAAAATCACTCCATAATGAGCACCTGAAAAAGCTTATCACAGTGTTATTATTATTTCTTAGATACTTAAACCATCATCATTGTTATTCTTTATGCCTATTCTGCCATCATTATACTTTAGATAACTTACTCTCTCTCTCTTTTTTTTTTTTTTTTTTCTTTTTTAACCAGT
>Ga0209489_102542_pt1 | contig 36943 bp, 18 predicted proteins | sample SiratrowhiteBW_FD_187527 | JGI IMG/M metagenome (GOLD analysis project Ga0209489, IMG submission 187527) | Root nodule microbial communities of legume samples collected from California, USA - Siratro white BW (SPAdes) (version 2) | ecosystem: Host-associated > Plants > Roots > Nodule | place... | reverse complement strand
AAAAAAAAAAAAAAAAAAAAAAAAAAAAAAAAAAAAAAAAAAAAAAAAAAAAAAAAAAAAAACTAACATATAATAGAAAGAAAATAAAAGAGAAAAACTAAAAGATTATGAAAAGATAACGAGTAATTATTTACCTTATATTTAAAATATTTGATTCAGTATAACCAAACGTGTTCAATGCAATATACAAATATCAAGTTATGACTCAAATTTAATAACACAATAAACAATCATTTTGTTTTTAATAGTTAAGAATTTATTATAACTTATATTATTAAGAATTTGTTCGGAATAATTGATTGTCTAAAAGTGTTTTTATTTTGAAATCTTAATTTTATATTTATGTATTTTTGATTTAAGATAATAATGTGTGTGAATCTATTTTTTTTTTATCCTTTTATATTTTTTTAGTTTTTTTATTATTAAAGAAATTTTATTTAATATAATTTTCAAAATTTAAAAATTAGAATTTGTAGAAAATATCTTATTCAAACTAACACAACAAGTTATGACTCAAATTTCATTAAACATTACATTTATTTCTAATTTTTATGAAAAAAAAAATCAACAAGTTCTCAGATATTTTAATCTTTCACTACAACTTTAAAATTCCTTATTTAAATCTCATAAAAAAAGCAAGTAAGTTTTGGATGAAATAAGATAAGAATTTAAAAATTAATAATGATCATGATAATATTGTTAACAGATATATTGATTTATTATATATATGTCATATTTTTTATATAATAAGAATGCTATTGTATAAATATAATAGACTTAAATATAAATATTTATATTTATTATATTATTTTAAAATATACTTCTCATATTTAATAGAAATATTTTCAAAAAATCATAAAATAATAAAATAAAGTTTTAAGGATTTACACCACCTGTTAGATTTTATAAAGTTTAGAAAAAATGTAATTATAGGCTTCCTTACCAAATACTTTTCTTAAAAAAAATATTATTAGTTTTTCTTACTTAACATTTAAAAAGTTTAGTCAGCTTCTCTTACCTAATATTAAAAAAATATTTGGTCAGCTTTCCTTATCTAACATTAAAAAAACATGAAATTAGCCTCCCTTACCAAACATTTAAAGAAAAAAACATGTCAAATATAAAAAAGTAGAGAAGATGGGGACAATTTACTTCTTAAGGGAGTTGATGACTTTTATAATAATGAAACAAAATATCTTCTAGACAAAAGAATTGGTGGTTTTGTTATAGAAATAAAGATTGAATAACTTATTTTAAACAAATCAAATCAAGTTATGTATATCAATACTCTCATAAACACTTTACACACAATGTGATTTATATATAAAATCTAATTAATCAATCAAAACATAACTTTTATAGATATTCTAAACATGAAACCTTAATATAGAAATTAATCTTGACTTAAGTCATAAGTGTGCAGTATAACTACTTTATCAAGATTCTTTTTTTTTTCTTAATAATTTTATCTTCATATTCATCTCATAACTTAACATCAAAATCAATCATAATTTCAAAGATAATGGTTAAACATCTAACTAGAAATATTTTGTCTATTTCTACAAACTAAATTTCAAAATCCACACATAAAATAAACACAATAAACTCATTACCTCAGGTCATCCTAAAGACAAACTAATATCAAATTTAATTTCCCATAATTTTCATATAATAGGGACTCTATCACATAGAAATTATACAGTAAGCCCAAATATAAATATTCATACATTACCATAGTGTTTCAAAATATATTTCTCCACATATGATTTGATAGAAATAACATCATAAAATCACAAAACAATAAAATAAAGTTTCTTGAGCAACTCTTTTTACTGTACAAAAATATGTGGAGTTCAAGATGTCTGGAAGCACAGAAAATGTTCTTTTGCTGATATTATTACAGTATCCGATACTAGATTATTCATAGCATTACTATACCCTCTCTATTCATTACAGGTTGGTTATTTGTCAATACGAGTCTAGCTTACTATGTATTTGGAAGTCCTCGCCCAAAAGAATATTTTTACATACAACGACAAGGAATTCCATTAATAACTGACGGTTTTGATCCATTGGAACAACTTAACCAATTTAGTAGATGTTTTTAAGAGACTCTAATGACTATAGATAGGACTTGTGTTCACCCACGTGGTATCCACTATTTCTTGTTTGGATCAATATCAGCAATGCAGTTCACCATAAACTTAATTTGAATTATAGAGCTATGACATAATAAAAACCAAATGAACAAAATGTTAGAATTGAATTGTACCAGTCTCTACTGGGGTTATTACTTATTTTTGTACTTGCTGTTTTATTTTTAAATTATTTCTTACCTAATATTTTAAAAAACATATAATTAGTTTTCCTTACCAAAAAAACATACAATTAACTTTCCTTACCTAACACTTAAAAAAATACATGCAATTAGGCTATACATATACTTTACTTCCATTCTTTTTATTTCTCAAACATGCACCTTACATTATATTTTTCATTTTTACTTTTCTTCAAATCCTACTTTTATCATCTTCATCCCCTACACGGGAACCATCACAAGAGAATTCAAGATCCAAATTAAGTATAGGTGTGTTTTTCAATTCCCTATCCATAAATACATCTTTAGTTTCTCTATATTCTTATTGTGGGCTCACAATTTTGATTTTGGTTGTTTAATAATGATACAATTTTAGTAATTTTGTGAATTTTAACTATATTATATATGTTATCTAATCATTGCAGATATTTTATTTTAATTTTGTTATGATGTAAATATTGTAAATATACAAATATTGAACCTATGATATAATGTAATTGTGTGATTTATTATAGGCTGTGATCAAAGTTAAGTATAATAAGGTTAGCTTTACTTCTTATATTGGTGTTTAGGTCTGTTAATGTGCATAATTAATTTGAACAGGGTAGGTATAGGTACTCACAATAATAAGACAAGTTATATTAACAAAGTGTGACTTTGTTTGGAGGAGTGATAGTTGGTGTGAAACTATTTTCATTACCCAACTACTAAATAATAGGACTATGTTTGTTGATTGATGCAGGTCTAAACAAGGAGGGAAGAATTAATTAAAAATAATTATGGAAGCTTTGAAATTGTTAGTGGGAGTGTCTGGTGGATGTCTGCAAGTATTTTGTTGGATTTAAAACCTACAGTAGTATCCAACTCTTAATAGTTATACATGATGTGGAATATATGATTTAACCTAGTTATTATATGGTGAATAAGTATTTCAATGGTTATGTTTTAATTATACTAAAGGATGTGTGGATTAGTGCTATTTAAGGGTTAAGAAGATGTAACTATTTAATTTTTTTAACAAAGATTGAGACATATTGTGTATAGAGTCAATATGGTAGTACAAACCCATTAATTGTAGTACCTATACATAGAACAATATGCTGAATAAGTATTTTGATTGTTATGTTTTTTTTTTTAAAAAAAAAATCTCTACTAAAAGATGAAGAAGATGTAATTGTTTATTTTTATTTTTTACAAACATTGGGATATTATGGTCCATGGGGATGGGGTTGGGTTTCTTCTAGTATAGAGTCAATATGTCAATATGGTAGTACAAAGTCATTGATTGTAGTACCTATACATATAACAAAATATAATGTAATTATCTTATTTAATGTACATAAACTATTTTTTTTAATGATGTTTTAAATTAATAATGGAAAATTTACCATGAATGAAAAAATAAAATAAAAAAAAACATAAAAAGAAACTAAAACATAATAGAAAGAAAATAAAAGAGAAAAAGTAAAAGATTATGAAAAGATTCCTAAATTAAAAATGAGTAATGTTTACCTTATATTTAAACAATAGTTCTCTTTAGTTATTCAATAATTATTATTCTATGATAGGTCATTTAATTTATTTGGTTTTTAAATTAAATTTGTTATTAGATGAAAAGATAAATAGACTTTATTTAAAGCTCATGTTTGTAAATAAATTAACTCTCTTTACATATTCTTGAAACTAGAATTGTACTGTATATTTGCAAAAAAAAAAAGCTTAAATTAGAAAATAACTCTGAGTTTCAATAACATCTTCGACCCGTCAACTTCTAATGGATACGTGTTAAGAAGGTTTCCCTGAAGAAGGCGAAAGATTTCCATGAAAAAGACGATGAAAGTTACTAACATCCTCGACTAGTAAACTTCTACACACAAAATATGTTGGGATAACTTGTACACATAAAATATGTTGCTATGGATTAACAACTGAAACAATAGTTTCAAACTAAACAAACATTATGAAACAATGGATTTCATGAAGATACAATGTAAAACAAAGAGTTATTGGTCTGGTCACTGAATGATTGGGCTGAGAAGATTTTCATATTACCATGAAAGTTAATAACATCCTACCCGTCAACTTCTACACATAAAATATGTTAGATAACTTCTACACATAAAATATGTTGTCATGGATTAACAATTGAAATCATAGTTTCTAACTAAACAAACATAGTGAAACAATTGGTCTAACTACTGAATGGATGCATATTGAGAAGGTTTCCGCCGAAAGGTTTTCATGAAGAAGGCGATGAAAATTGCAATTTTGGATTGCAGATAAGTGTTTCATCATTCAATTGTTCTACATAAATAATATTATCTCCTTTTTGCATAATTATATGATGAACTCTACGTTTGAATATTTGTTGGTTGAAGTGATGAATGATCTTGATATGTTTAATAAAATTTATGAATTGGAGTGGAAGAAAGGCACATATGTCTTTATATTAGTGAAGAAAAGATGACTTGATAAATCTCTTTTAATCATTAAAATATGCATTACAATATGCAAGTGGTTGGAGAGTAAAAAAAGTTGACTGAAGCATAGGTTAAATATACATGGATTGATGCCTATGATTCTTTTAAGATTAGAAAAACTGGTGTAATTAGATTTATTTACTTCTTTTTTAGAGATATATGTTCTCCTTTTTATGTATCATTTTCGTTGTATATTTTTCAAGTTAGAGATGTTTTAACTCATCTTGTGATTTTGTTAGTTATTATAAATTTATATATAAATAATAACTAATGATTTTTTATTTTTTTAACCCTTGACTAAAATGTTAAGAATTAATTTGTATAGGTTAAAACACAAATACTTTTTATTCTTATAAGGAATGTATTGTTTTCGGTATATTCCAACCAAATAATGAAGGCCATAAAAAAATTATGATTTGATTAGTGTTAAAACTCTTCTTATTCAAATATTTAAAAAATAGCGTAACTATTTCTATCTCTATAACTTTGTCGATCTCATCTTGTCTCTAATTCTTATATTTTTTCTAAAGAAAAGAGCAAAATCAAATCAACAAGTGTCTTCCTATTATGAAAAATAAATATTCTCTTTGATTTTGTCACAATAGACAGATTCTGCGCTCTGATCAATAGTGAGTAGAATAAGTTTATGATAGTATAAAATTGGAATATAAAAATATTTTTTATGATTTAAATTTAAACTTAACTATAAAAACGAATTTATAAGATGAAATTTGTGATATTCTTATGTACCGTATCTTGGTGGAGATGTCCAATAATATTTGAAGAAAGTTAAACTAAGGTTTGACTCAAGATATATATATATATATATATATATATATATATATATATATATATATATATGTATGTAAGAAGAAAATGGGACAGAAAAAAATCAGTTCCTTATGCCAAATTCAGTTTTTTAAAGAATTAATCTTTTAACCCCTAACCCAAAGATTCCCCAACAAAACAAATAAAAATCTTCCGGAAACAAATATGGATGTGGTGGATGGAGAATGCCAAATAGATCCTACTGACAGCCAATTCTCCAAAATGAAAAGAACACATGTCTTCCCCAGAAAGGCACTTGAGTTACAAACCAGGTTCTACATGCAAAGCATATATTTGACCTAGCTTGCCCTCCTCCAAATAGCACTCCAAGACAAACCTAAAAGTTTTCTTTTCAGGGGCTCTTCTATATATTTCAGAAAGCACCTACAAGTCACACATGGATGACACGGCACCTTACTCAAAGAAGGGAAGCCTGACAACAGAATTTGTACTACAACGGAGAATTTTTTGAATAAAACGATGTTAGTACTTCTAAATTTTAACTGTCAAATTGTATTGGTATTTCATGCCAGTAATGCTGAATCGAATTCTTAATAAATAGACTTCTATTTAAGTTTGACCACGTGACTATGAAAGCATGATTGCATTTGTTGTGAAGTCTAGTTTACTAGAGAATGTAAGTCAACTTGTATTTATAGAAGAAATAGTAATCCATTATACAGGCAATTAGAAGATATATGATGAATCAAAACACTGGACACCCTTCAGCATGTACACCTTTTGCTGTTGGACATTTGGCAAGGGGACAGTGCTCATCAGTTCCCCACCATTGAATGCTTTTTCCCTCCATGGTAACGGCAAAGTACAGAAGAACCGTCATGAAAGCCAATCCAGCGTCTAAAGCTGCAGCTAGCACATAATTGTATCGTTGCCACCAATTCTTACGATATTTGAAAACAAAATAGTTAAAGATTGTGCCAACAATAATCCATGAATTGAAGTTCACTGTGCTAGCTGGTGGCATGTTTGCAGTTGCTCCGAGAAGCACAGGAAGGTGAATTAAGGATATCCAATGTTGTTTGGGAAAGACTTTCTGGATTGCCCATATAACAAATGGTCCCACTGCTCCTATTAGGAAGAACCAATTGAGCTTTGGGTATTTCCCAAGAGTACCGAAAATTCTCTTTGGACCAACCAAACCCCAGATCACAGATGCATCAAAGAATACATGATCACCCGGGCATGTCCATGGACTATTTTCGGGCAGTAAATTTAGGTTGCATATATTCTTTACTGAACCTAGCAACCACCAGGCGACACCAACGTCCACTGTTCCTGCTATCAGTGTCCCAATAACCTAATACATAGAATGAAAAGGTTTCAATTGCCCAGTTTAGATAACTACACGCAGGATTTAATTTAATTTACTACTACAACCGCATTTAAATAATTTTGGATTTTTCTAGTCAAGTTTTTTAAAAAGTTATTCCATTTTCTTGCTTTAAGATAAAAAATGAATTATTTCTCTCAAATATTATATTAAAAATAATAATGATAATAAAACATTTTTTAAGGTTATTTGAATTTTATAAGAAGTCATGATTATTTTTTTCGGTCAAAACCTAAAATGCTTAACAGAAGTATATACCTGAACTATGAACATGGACCGTGGCGGAATCTTCATATAATGTCCTAGCTTGAAATCAGATAGAAAAGAAACAGCCTGTGTCATACTTATGTACCCATAGGTCTTGAAGCAAACATTTGCTATTGGTCTTCCCGGTAAAATCACACCCATGATGTACTCAGCAATAATATTCAAACCTGGAGTCTGAAAATGTAAGGGGTAAAGAATATTATAAAAACAATATGACGGTTAATACAATATATGCGTCTCATACTTTGTGAGATATCTCTTCATTTGATGAATCAAAACAGAATTGCAATTTCCTACTCGGGAGAAAGAACAGATGGTTCAAATAGTAGTAGTTTCTTAAATACCTGATTTGTGGTGGCCGTTATGATGCTAATGGGGAGAGTAAAAGTAAGTGCAAGCCCAGCTGCAAAGATAAGACCCCACCATGGCATTTGTACCTGATCTTTCATGACAGTACACAGTAAAAGTGCAAGTACAAAGGAAACCAAAAGTGTCACATGAAACCACCAATTGGGTATTGACTTGTACTTCTTCATCAATCTTGTGTGAATATCTTCCTTTCCGGATCGTGAAGATCGGAATTGTGCATATATCTCCCTGTTTAACCCAGCAAGATTGATTAATTTAGGTTTAATGTTACAGTATAATCAAAAACTGCAAAATGAGTATTTAAAAGTAACCATTACGTACCTTCCGTTGAATATGGCCACATGAGTAAGGGATGAGGCAATGGCAGCAAAACCAAAGCCATAAGTAATAGCAAAAAACACACTTAGGTTGACTTGACCTTGTTTTTCATATGCTTGCATATCTATCTCAAACTTCTGATTGACAATGGCTGTAACATTGTAGACATCACCACTGGAAGTAAATAGACTAGAAGAGTATATGGGAAAGTTCTTGGCATTGTAGAGATTAAGTCCCCAGTATGCGGCGGGTATGATGAGGTAGATCAATAAAATGTAGCCCGCGAAGACATTTGCTATTGCAAAAAAAGGAGTGACAAGGGGATTGCCAAGAAATGCAGCGACGGTAGTCCAGTCAAGGGAAAAGGAACCCAGACCAAGTCCTTTCGCGCCGGACCCAACTTGATGGGCAGTAACTGAATGTGGAAATATCCAGCACACCCACGAAATAATTGACAATGTCGGAAATAGGTAGCCAGGGACCACGTACCAAGCGAAGCTACAAGTAAGTGCGATAATAAAGAATTTCTCTTTTGATAGGGACTTCTGCTTCCATTCTTTTTCATGCAACGCCCTACCAAATGTTCACCAAGAGTTTTATAATTAAAATAATGACATTTTACATCATTGTTTTTATTTTACATCAATGCATATAAAAACATATCAAATTTTGGTCTCAAAATACATTTTTCAAAAAGAGAAATAAAATAATTACATATGTATGCATTGTCCTTATATAACAAATTTGTATTTATACTATTTATTTATATGATAATATGTTTCAATATTTTTATAAGTGCATTTGCAATTGCTTAAAAAAAGAGAGTGCTATTTTAATAATAATAATAATAATAATAATAATAATAATAATAAAGTCTAGTTGAATACTTAATATTTTTGCGTATTTCAGATTAAGAATCAACAGATAGAATAATTAACTAAAGTGCATTTTATAATTTTTTTCTGGTATGACAAATAAAAATAAATTAATCTAATGTCATATTTTATTTATTTTTTTTCTCTTTAGAATATCACACACAATTCTCTCTTTCTACCAAAGAGATATGTACAAATACAAATATTTATTTATATAAAATTTAGTCTACTGATTTTTAATTATTATAATGAAATTATCTATTTTTAAATAAATATTAAAATAAAGTTTTTCAATAAAAATTCAATTTATTTTGGTTTTAAATCTTTATATAAGTCACTGAAAAATTATTTAGATAAAAATATAAAAATAATAATAGGAGATAAAGGATTAAAATGAAACTTTTAAGGAAAGACAAATAATTGTCATTTTTTATTCTTCCCAAAATCCATATTCATTTTCGATTACATTCCAAAGAGCACAAAAAATGAGAAAAAAATTTCTAATAAAAATTTCTGTTTAAAAAACAGTAAAATATATTCTCAAAATAATCACATTTCACCATTAATTAAATCCCAATCACTATTTTCCATAATCTAAACCAAGCTACAATTATTTCCAAATCCTTTAAATCAAATTCTATCTCAAATTTAAACTAAAAAAAATTAAGAACCTGGTGGTTTATCCCCATTAAAAGCAATGAAAGGACTTAATTGAAATCAATGAAATGACTTAATTCTATCCTAAAGTATTAATTAAATTCTTACAGATGTCAGTATTTGGTAAAAACGCTTAATAAGTTAAAGAATAGGAAGGAGACAAAAGATTATGTTAGAGTTCTGTAATACTAATCTTCTTTTAAAATAGAAGAAAGTTTTTTCTATTTAACAGCAAATGTAAGCCATACCCGGCACGGCACTAAAAATATAATTAAAAATGGTAAACAATGATAATCAACGTAATTACTAATTAGACTCTTGTACATTCAATAAAAGCAATAATGCAGTTTTTTATACAAAATAAACCAGTAGAGTTGTGAACCCTGCTGTTTCCTATTGAGGGGTCGAAGTCTAAAAAATTTCAATTCTCATTCCTTATTTTTACAAATAATAATAAAGTTAGCACTCTCAAATAAATTCTAACCCTGTCCTTGGACAAAAACGTTTTAGTTTCTTCGAAATCATAGAAAATCATATAACATTCACAGCATGTGTATCTGGGTCTGGTGAATTCAAACTCAGATCAACGAAACCATCTACACAGTTATGCAAATCGTTTTCCCGGTTGATTTTACTTAAGAAGGGAGTTTCTCTTGAATAAAGTCAAAATTGGAATCAACGGAAACATGAAAAAAGCGAAAACAATAGAAAAGACGATTAGTTTACCTGAAGAGAGAAACTTGGACTAGCGTACCCGGCCACCACATCTCTGCGGGCTCCACCACGTACTTCTTCATTATGCCGGCCCATCCATACCCTAACACCTGCGTCCATAACCATAGCTAATCTTTCAGTATTCAATCAATAACGCAATTGGTTTCAATCTTCAACTACTCTTACGCACTCAGAGGTCTTACACATTTAACGTTACCTGTGTAGTCATGACCAGGAGCCAGCTAGCCAGGAAGGTAATCTTCCTGCCGTAAAACACGCGTATTATATTCACAATGCCAACGGCATAAGCCGAACCGGTCCCAAACGCGGCACCAGCATTTGCGAATATCGAAATCAGCACGTGCTCCTTTGTGTTGAAGGGGCCAGGGTTCAGCGAAAAATCTCTCCCTCCAATCCGAAACTTTCTTTTCGGGAGAACCTTCGCCATGAAGCGGCCGATAGGAAGTGTCGCTACCTGAACTGATATCATCGTCACCATGAGCGGCTGGCTCCGATAACCGAAGAATGTGTTCAAGAAGGAAAGCAGCACCACCGCCATTATTCCCAGGAGCCACATGCGGAACGTCCACACCGGCTCGTTCGGATTGTCTTCGTTCGACACCACCATCCGAACCTCCTCGATCGGTGAAACGTCGTCGTCGCTTTCTGCGTCCTTCGGACTCTCCGCCCCTTCGTGCTCTATCTCGATGGTGGCCATGCTAAACGAGCACACTTAGTCACTTTCAGTTGCTCACTGAGAAAGAAATTGATCAGAAAATGGAGAAAATTTGAAACGGAAGATTCTTATACGTGGTCCTGCTGCATTTCAACCACGAATCGATTGCCCCTTCTCTGCGATGGTGAATCTAACGAGGATTTATATGAAACGATACTACTTAAGCGTGCAAATGTAATAGTGGGTTATATTCCTACAAACCAATTCAGACCTTTTTTCACTTTCTATTCAGTATTAATTGTTCAACTTACTTCAACTTACCGTCTCTGTTACTGACTTCCATTTTTTTATTTTTTTTTTGTTTGGTTTTCATGCACTATTTCTTTCTTTAAATTGACTCAATTTGACTAATTTTTATAATTTTTTTTCATTTTTTTCTCTAAAACATATATATGATGAATGGATGGATGATGACTGACCTTTCGGTTTTTCAACGCTAATTCATCTCAAATTAATATTTCATTAATTTCTTTCTATGTTTATGAATAGATTAAAGATATTTTAACACCATGGCAAAATTACTTCCATTTCACACTTATTTTTACATGTTAAATGAGTGTGAATTCCTTTTAGCAGTGTCAACTATCACTGCTCTTATGAATAATTTTAAAATATTACTTTATGTAGCCAATGAGTGATTTTGCATTTATGGAAAACACAAAACCGTTTAAATTAATTTTTTTATTAATTTTATTTACTAAAAATTAATTAATAATATTCCTAATATTAAATTTTCTGATATTATAAATTTTTTAAAATTTATTATTTAATAATTAATCTATAAAGATAAAGACAAAATTCATAATGTTTATTATTTATGAAATAAATTAATCTAATTAAATTTGATAAAAAAATAATTCACACACAAAGAGTAATTAAATAATAAAAAAAATTTAAAAATAATATCTTATAATTACGAACAAAATAAATACATGTTTTAAAGAATTTGTATTTTGAATAATTTTAGCGCTTACACTTGTTGCATCTTTTAAAAAAAATAATATTTAGACTTTCTTTAAAAAAACAGTCTCTTAACAACCTATTTTAACAATATAATAATATATATATTAGAATTTTAAGTTAAAAAATAAAATAAATATAATTAAAATATTATTATTTTAAATTGTCAAGTTGGTGTTTTTTATTTCAAACGTTAAAATATCAACACTGGTTCTTTTATACATCTTATTCCAACACCCTAATTTAGTTAATTTTATGGTTTTTCATTAGGAATTTTCAAAAATATTATGAATATTAAATATACTAATATTAATTAAGTTGTAAAATGGATCAAATGAATTTTTAGATTCAAAATCTATAATAATGTTTTTTAATACATTTAATTAAATTATTTATTGTTTTGGAAAAATGTTTTAAAAGGTAAAATAATTTAAAATATGTTTGACTGTAACTGTGATGATACTAAATAATTAAATGTTAAAGTTGAGCTAATAAAATAATGATGAAAGTTCGTGTCAACGTTTTATAGATATTAAGCTTAATTGGTATTTATTAGAGATGATAAAGATTTAATTTTAACATGATCATGACTTCTAATACCTTACAATAATTTCTTTTAATAACAAAAAAATAGTTAAGTTCTCTAAATAAATTCATTATTATCTAAAAAATTACATCCATTTAGTGTAGCATTGTATTATTAACAAGGTAAAACTTGTTGGTACGGGTACAAGAAGATAAAATACAAATAAGAAAAATCAAAAAGAGGTTCAAACCAACACTAAATTTATTCTCTTCTTTTGTTATCTACAGTTTTAATATATATTCTTTCTCTTGTTTGAACAATTTCGTGATTCATAATTTGTTCCTTTTTCATTTAGGATAATGACAAGGGCGAGAATTTTTTTCCAATCTCAACTCCTCCTTTTGGTCTTTCTCTTTGGTCTGACCTTTATTTTTGAAACAGTGTTTGCAACAACGAGATTTTCAACATCAAGTTCATCATCGTTAACTCTAATTAGGTATATTAACAAATAAGAAAGTTCAAAAATGAAATTCAAAATTCATAAATGATTTCGAAAGTAATACTTAATATATATTATTTTATTTGTAAACCCTAAAAATATCTAAAACCACAATGTCCTAACACTATTTCATTTGAAAGAAGTTAAACTTTAATTACACTCTTCGTCTGATAACGAGTGACTCAAGAACCGTGTTAAGATAGACTATAATACTATCTTAAAAAAATAAAATTTAAACCTAACTCAACCTTATAAAATCAATACAGACTTGTAAAATCACGTTATAAACTATTAAAACGTCTCATCTATAAATTATTAAAATATCTTATCCCAAGTGATGTGAATCTCTAACATTAAATACAAAGAGGAGAGATTTATAGTTTGGTTATACTAAATATAATTATCCATCACCTTTAGTTATAATCAATCACTTTAACCCAGACACAATACTTTATTTAAGAGTAACTTTAAATATACGAGAGCATGTTGATTTTTAAAAAATATAATATTAGTATACATTATTCATCTATAAAAATAATAACTAACACCACTCACAAGAAACGAGACATCATAACAAATCAATGATCCTATACGTAGTAATAAGCCACCACCATCTTTGATACTTAGTTTCTTACGCATTTCTAATTCTAATATTAGTGACATAATTTATAGTTACATCATATTTTTTATATATCAATATCATAAATTAGTTTATATATTTAACTTTTATTAAAATATAATGTTTTTAAAAAATTATATTATATGTATAAAAGAAAATTTAAATATAATAAAATTTAAGAAAAAAAAAACAAAACTAACTATAAGAAGTTTTAAGATGTAAACCTCAATTGAGACATTTTCACATTAACTAACTCTTCACAATAACAAAATAATAAGAAGGATAACATGTTGAGATGTTGGTTTGGACTTCGGAGTTAGCAAAAAAAAAAAAAAAAAAATCTCATTGGAAAGTCGAGACGGGAGAAATCGACTTTCCTAGTGCCTAAAAATTGGTACATTTGGTGAAATAACCTTTCGATGTGGTATTGGCAGAATTTATAAAAAAAAAGAAGGTATTGCTGTAGAAAAACCTATGCAAACAGTATTTATAATTTATATAACCTTGACATGCGGGGCCATGTCTTCATCAATACTATGTCTTCCACCTCACTTTCTTTCGTTTTGTGTTGTTTTGTTTTTGCTCTTTTGTTTTAACCAAAACACGTATGAAGAGTGATGAATCTATCGCCTTTTGCTTTTGGTCTTGGAGATCCTTGATTTGCTTGCTTCATGAGGCGGTTTCCAGATTATATCCTCAAGATTGCTACAAAAGTTCTTGTAAAACTGCAACAATATGGAGTGCATCTTTCGTCATAAATTAAATGTAAGCAATCGACAAGGTAAAACTGAGGTTTTCAAAAACATACCTTGAGGTATTCACCAGTATCTCCAGCTGCTTTCTGAATGTCCACCATATAAAATGTAGGAGCCACTTCAAAAATCTTCGAACAGATAAATAAGAATTAGTCTTTTAGCCATAATGTCAAGGGGCAGTCAAAATTCTGGGAGAGGGATAGAAACTTACTTCCAGGATGACCGAGAAATAGGATGTTTTATTTGCTGAAACACCCTCTACCCTCATCTGAAAACTCATACAAATAAACGATGACCAACTTTGTCTCACGTAAAAAAATGACATCAGGTGCTAAAGATTTGAAAATTGCATGTGAATGGACAGAATGATGATGCAAAAGAAACCAGATAACAAAAGCAGCGAAATCAATAACATGTAAATGCAAATGAACCTTGTAGTTGCGAATATGTGTCTTATATCCCATTGATTGTGCCACCACTTCCATACTCGATAAAACCACCTTTGCTGGCTTTTGAGTGATAAAGCGGGTTTGGTACTTTACGGAGTCCTGCAAGGATATTAGAGTGAACAAATCAGATATCTTAACGCTAATTATGGAAAATATTTAAGAGATTTAGACCTTTAAATGACAGAATATTGTAAGTAGGTGCCATCATATAGTAGTTTATGGGCTGTTATTTGAACATTTACATATGATTACTGACTGAGCCACATCGCCACACACAATGTAATAATTAAATACCTGTCCACGATCAAAGATTGTTGCAAGATTTAAGCCTTGGGACAGAATTATCAAGTCAAATGCATTAAGCATTAAAGGACCCATGTCCTCGTTATCACATTGTTGATCAGCCCTCTGTTCCTTCAGCAACAAAATATTAGTAGACAATTAGTAGACGAATGCAACAAGAGAAAACAAGATAGTTAGTTGTGAAAAATGACTACTCAATTTGTATTATGTTCAATTTCCTTCAACTCAATTATACCAGTAAAGAAATGGTTTTTCCAGGAATAAGATAATTCAAAATATCTTTTACTAATATTATTATTGTTTATGGTTCTTTGAAATGCCTGTTTATTAAATAGAATTGTGCAGTGATCAACACGGTAAACATTATATATGATTCTGATTAGAGGAAGAACATGTTCAGATACTCTCCAAATAAAGGAAATATTAAGTTCATTACAATTATCAAAAGCATCTCAGATGTCAAAGCTGAGGATAGATATTCATATACTCAGTATAACCAAAACTCTGATAAGATAATCCTATTCTAATTTAGAATGTATAATCCAAAAAAAGAATAAAGTCCCCTCCCTAATAATGATAACAAATACTTCAAAGTCAAAAACCCTAATTTTGAAGTTAAAATCCTAAAACAATATGAAAATTGAATAGGTAGACTGGAAAATGAAGGCAGATTAGCTCAAATACCAGATTATTTTTACACACATACATATAGCTGATAAAACACACAGGCAAATATAACATACCTCGGCTTCATCAAAAGCAGCATTTATATCATCAAGATTTACATCTTCATACTCAAGAAGACTGACAGGGACATAGCTCCTCTGGAACCATTCATCATTTCTTATCTGTTCAATGGTTATACGCTGCAAACGTGCATGCAAACAAGGGAAGGAAACTTGTCAGAAAGAATGGGGATCAAGAAGTAATTTTAAATCCATAAAAAAACTGGTATTAGTACATTACACAAACAAAAACAAGGTCCAATACATATAATGGAAAAAAATCCCTGAGCTTCAAATATGAATTGAGCATGTTAATTTCTTCATCCATAAATGTGGTGTCAGTATTAGAAACCATGATGATGAACTACAGGATGATACACAGCTTTAATTCAAGTTTTGCAGGATGAAATACAGGACATATGTGCTCCACATTTACAAGATAGGTGCAATTATAACTATCAGCATTTCATAAATAATTAAAGTATTAAGGATCATTATTCAGTAAGTTTCATTAAGATTAGTCATACCACGTCAAAAGAATGTGCTATACTATCTTATTTTATTAATCTTGATAGAGATATAAAACCATTCACGAGCTCAGCATAAAACCTTAGGCATTTAGGGAAGTTGGTATCTGGCACTCCCATTTTCCAAATTAAATTAAATTTCAGCACAAAGCAAATTGGCTAGGCTTGTCCAGCCTAAAGGGCTGCTTATGTGAGAGGACATGTTAAGGGACTAGACTCTCCAACCACTTCTGTATGAATACAAAATCTCCTACAGCAGGTAACTCATTTTACATAATAAATATAATTTAAATAAAGAATTTAGCAGGGTGAATCAATAACTGCAATCAAAATTGCAAAACAGAAATTCAAAATATTCGTTTTGATGTCGAAATGGAGAAAAATACTAAGAGCATAGCATGCCACAACTGAATAATAAATTCTTTCTTTCTATACATACATACATACATACATAATATTTTCTATCAAATTCGTTCACTTTTAAGGCGATAAAATTCATATAGTTCCCAATCATGCACGAGAACTATATGCCATCACACTGTTAGGTTTTTTAGATACCTTTGTATCACAACATATCATCAAAAGACCCAATTGATTTTCTATTTCTATGGCCATAATTAATTTTAAATTGCTGAGAAAGGTTGTGCCTCAACTCCTGTTGTGCAATGCAAATACTTACGGTTTCAGGGTTTGGGTCCAGAATTCTATTTATCAAGTTTTTTGCTCCAACAGGAAACCAAGGAGGGCATGAAAATTCTGCTCTCTCAATCTGAAAGAAAGAAACAAAAAGAAGAACGAAAAATTATCATCATCAATAACAACCCAAATTCCACTTTGATGAAAACAATCTAGACTAGCAACCCAACCCTCAGATAATGCAATATTTCTTGAGCCTTTCAACACAGAATAGAAGAGTGTTAACACCAGAACTCATAGCTTGTCAGAACAACAGCCTGCACCTATTAGAAGATGCAAGAGACTACTAATAAAAACTTCCATTTCAAATTCCCTCATTCAAGGTCAATTTGCTAATTTGGACACTCTTTCATATAAAAATAGATAAATTTTGACCCCATAATAGCAAATTGTTTACTACTTATTATCATGTCAAATGGCTCCTAAATAATAATTGATGAATTTCAATGTATGCAAGAGATGAATATTTTTATTTACAAGACAATTATTATACAGTAAACTATTTATTTGACATGCTTAAATTCATGCCTTACTATATAAGGTGGTTAGATCAAGCTCATCAAAGGGAAGATATCCAGCCAATAGCACATAGAGGATAACCCCACAGGACCAAACATCTGCCACAGCACCGTTGTAACCCTTATGACTGAGTACCTAAGTCCACATAGTCAAAAGCAAAATGAAGATGTCAGCATAAGAATAGTCAGTATTTACATTTGACATAAACTGGATTACGGAAAATTAGCTAAATACAAGCCAGATTTGTATTTACCTCAGGAGCTACATAGTTTGGAGTCCCACAAGTTGTGCGAAGGATACTCACTCCCTGTGAGAATGTTCCACAAGTTTGAGGCCCTTTGGTATGGTTATATTTTAGATGAATCAAAGTCATATATAAAAAAACTATTTTTGCAACAAGCTCACCTGTTCAGGTAATGCACTCAAACCAAAATCGGAAATCTTTATATTTCCTAGAGAATCAAGTAAAAGATTTTCAGGCTGCACAAGGCAAAGAAGAAAATTAGAAGAAATCATGATAAGGACAACAGACAAAGTTGCATATCCTACTCAATGCAAACCTTTAAATCTCTGTGGTAAACTCCCTTGCTGTGGCAATAATCTACACCATCAATAAGCTGCTGAAAATATCTTCTAGAATCAGATTCACTAAGCCGGCCATGGTGTATCTGTACAATTATATTATTCATCATGAATATCGCTAATATCTTGAATGGTGGTTACTAAAACCTACAATAAAAGGTTCCATCTTGAGATACTCACAATTTTATCAAACAATTCACCACCCGTGATGAACTCCAATATGATGTAAATCTTAGTACGGCTTGCAAGAACCTGAAGAAAACCATATTTTTACAGCAAAACAAAGTGTTTGTGAGAGGCGACAACAAACAAGAGAAACATCAACAATGGCTTATCAGAGAAAATATTGAGTCAGCATGTCTATTCTTTTAAAGAAATTCACATTAACGAAGGAAGATTCTCAAAATATACTTCCACAACTGTTCTTCACTTCAATTAATAAATAAAATAAAAATCCATGATTCAGGTCTTCCTTTTACTTGCTCGAAAACCCTTCTGAAACCTTAATTGACACCATATTCCATAATTCAATCAAGATTCGAAATTGAATGACAACTTTGAAAAGAACCCAAACAGGCCCTTAATTACAAAAACAGAAAGCAATTATCACATGCCTCGTACAGACGAACAACATAAGGATGCCTAACTAGCTTCATAATGGCAATCTCCCTCTTGATCTGCACAATAATAGAAACATACCAATAATGAAACACCCTTCAACGAAAGGAAAATTAAGCTTCTTAAAGGAAGTTAATTAATTGAGAGTGTACCTGGTCGGCCATCTTGTGCTTGATGATGGTGCTACGGTCGAGCACTTTCATGGCCACGCTCTCTCCAGTTTCCGTGTTCTGAGCGAATTTCACCTTCGCAAAAGTTCCCTCCCCAATCGTCCTCCCAATCTCGTACTTCCCCACTTTCCTCAGCACCATCTCTCTCTCACTGCACCAATCTCAGCTTCTGCATTGCACACTCTCCCAACCCCAAAAGCGTTTCACGAATCAAACGTTAATCACAAGCTTCGCACTTTTCCAACTTTCAATTTATTATTTATTAGTTTATTAAGTTCCTTGAATTTGAAATACTGAAAGAAACCAACTTCACTCTTTGAAATTAACCAAAAAGAAAATAGAAACAGAAAGAGCGTATGACAGCTATGAAGGAAGGTTCATTGGTTGGTTGGTCATAAAAAGGGAGAAATCTGAGATTTTTCTCAGACGGAAATAGGAGTAAAGAAAATTAGAGTGTGGAAAGAGAAAATGAAGGAAGGAAAATTGAAAAGAAAAGGAAAGAAGTTTGAATTTTTTATTATTGTTTATTGGGATATATTGGAGACGGAGAAAGCATGGTGGAGTTGTGACGAAGCGGTGAGTAAGCAAGAAGGAGGGAGGTGTTGATTGTGTGTGGTGCGGACGATGGAAAACGAAAGAATTGACGGATGGAGGTCTTTTGGGGAACAGTTTCCGTAGACACGGGTGTAGGTAATTACCCCACCTCGTCCAATTATTAAGTGTAGTTAACCGGCACTAAACTAGTTTTTCGGCTTTCACACAATTCCATCATTTCTTGGTTGGAAGTGACGTTAGAAGCACTCAAGTGGGAATTGCAATTGGATTTGGAAACTTGCAGTGGGAAGTCGAAATGTTTTCGAGCTAGTCAACTTATTGTTTCAATGTTCTTTAATGTTTGCTTTTAGTTTATGAAAAATAATCTAGTTTTGGCCTTTATTTTTAATAGTGTGGAATTTATAGTCTTGTGATATTTTTTTCTAGAAATAATACTCTTTAAAAAAAATTACTCAAATGGACTTAGTGGACACTATTTCTTCAAGTAGACTTCTCTGCTGTTCGTTGTGGTTTTGAGTGTCCAAAACTAAATTGATTTTCAGGGAATTAAATTTTAAGAGAGAGATCTTGTGTTTTTTAAGATAAAAAGAAAGGGAGAAAAATGAGAAAAAAAATTGGGAAAAGGATAAAAAATAAGGAAAGAGAATAAAATTATTTTATGAAAAATGTAAATTAAAACAATTAATTAAAAATGGAAAGAATAAATTTTAATTGGTCTGAGAGAAGGATGGAAATAAAAATTATATAAGAGTGAATATAATTTTGTTTTAAAATATTGTTTGGAATTAAAATTGTGATTATTAGTTGATTGAAAATAAAGTAAAAATAATAATAGAAAAAAGAATACAATTTTGGAATGTTGCATTAAAAAAATAATGTAGTGGTTTAAATAAAATTAAAATTATTATGCTGTGGGTAAAAGATTAGAAACAAGAGTTAATTAATTTAATATTTTTTGTTGTATGTGTATGATGATAAATAATATTGTGGACGTTATAAAAAACGGAAAGGAGTGTTTTAAGGAAATAATACATTGAAAAGGTAAGAACGTTTGAAATTACTATTAAAATTGTAATTGATGTTATAAATCAGGAGAGAAAAATTGGAAAGAATTAATAATGATTGTAGGATTCAAATTATAATTTTAAGACGTGAAGTTAAGAAAAAATTCGTAATTGAAATCGATCTTTTCAATACATAGTTTTATATATTAGGTAAACTGTAATAAGAAATTAATATAATAATATTTGTGGAAAAAGTTACGTGAAGAAAGCTAAAAGAAAAATTGAATATGTATTGATGACATTAAAATCTAATTTACTTGACAAGATTGAGAGGAAATACTTAAAATTCACATAATACAATTATGATTATAATAAGATGATGCGTGTTAAGTAGGTGTGAATCTTTTTATACTGTAATGATTAATACAAATATTTATTGGATTAATACATATATTTATTTATATTTATTGTAAGTCACTGGTTAGATTGCATAAATTTTTTGTTTGGATAAATAATTCAATATCAACAGTTTATTCTCCATATAGCACACATTTTTTGATAGTTGTTGATTATTTATGTTATATCAACATTCTTTTATATTTTTATTGAGTTGTGTATAAGTTTTTTTATTGAGAATTCGAATTGGACATTAATTGTTGATTTCCATATAACTTATTTCTAGTCTCCATATTATAGTAATTTGAATATATTATCAAATAACTTATTAAAAAACAATTATGTGGAATTATTAAAAAACAATTATATGGAATTAATATGTATAAGATACACCATAATCATTTGGACTTTTTATTATGGTGATCCCTTGAATAAATCTCTTAGTAATATATTATTGCTTTAATGTAAGTAGAGGGATCTAAATTTCTTCAAGAGCTTGATGCAATAGGTGAGTTTAGAAACTGGCAAAAATTCTTTCATAAATCTTGTTAACTTGCAATACATTTCAATTATTGTAGCAAATGCAATTTAAAACTTCCAAACTAATAATTGAGAAACATTGACATTAGTTAATATTTGAACAACATCATACTTAATTTGACAATGTTTTATTAGTTTAAGATAAAGTAGTATAACTTCTTCAATTTTGTTTTATGGGGAAGTTTCAAAGCTGACACACATTTTTTCCTTCAATTGAGGAAAGGTACAAATGTGTGGAATGTGAAATAATTCATCAGACAAACATTTAAAGTGGACTTCTTCATCAATCTCTGTTATTGGACCATGAAAAAAAAAATGGTGTTTGTGATATTAAAGATGAATTTTCAGATTGTCAGAAGAAGGAAGATTTTGATTGCTTAGTCAAAAGAGTGTGTTTTAGTTGAATGGTTTGAATGTGGTGGATGATTGAATTTATAGATAAAGAATGATGGAGATACAAATAGACATGGTTGTTGTGATATGTCAAATGAATGGTGTATGTTAGATTAATTATTTTTGACAAGTCATAGTGTAGGCACATTAAACAATAAAGTGATGTTAGAATATTGATGTTGGAATACATTTTTAAGCTATGTGGGCTGATGAAAAACAACTTTGGAGGATTGACGTGTGACAATGCACATTTTTGTGTTGTGTTCCTTGACAAAAAGTCATTTATGGAAGACTAGTGACAATGCCCTTTGGTGGTGTATGCTCTGATGAGAGATCATTTATGGATGAGATGATGCACTTTATTGATCAATGTGTCCTAATAGAAAGCACATTATGGAGACATGTGCATACTTATAGAAGAGTGTGCAACATCACCACCATTGTTATTTTTAGATGTTTGTTAATTATTACTTGAAAATTGTTGCTAAGTATTGAAATATATATTGATGATGGAAAAAAGGGAGAAATGAGAAATGTATATTCATTAAATATTTGAGAACATGATACATGGAATATTTTCTTTAAAATAAAACATAATTAAACAACCATAATTGGGATACAAGTTTATAACTGATCACATTCAAGGTGATTAAGTAATAAAAAATCCATTAACTTCAAATTCTTTAAATTCAAATAAATTATTAACATACATTCATTTACTGTATCTATAATGTAATCCATACAAAAACTTAGAAACATCTATCTTGGTTGAACCCTATAAGGATGTTAGACTTTTGACAATATGAACTTTCATCATTTGTTTTGCACTAGTTGAATGACACCAATATGAAAAGTGAAGTTACATCATTTTAGTTTGTTTCAAAAGATCCCTACCCACCTAACAATTTGGATAAATTCTACAAACTTGACATGTGAGGATGACGAGATGAAAATTGGTAAACAAAGCATGTCAAGTGGATCAACATGCGAACAAACGCCACAAACTCACATTGCCAATCATCCAATGAATGTAGGAACCTCTTCTGTTCCAATCTCAAGATTACATAGAATAGTACTCAATTATATCTACCAGCTTACAAACAATTATAATAATTCACATCATGAATCTTATTGACAGTACTTCATAAATAAACAATTCATAATGTTTGCATAGCTTACTATGAACTATAAAGACACTCATTTACACATAGTTCACCTGATTTTTTCACTATTTTATTGGCACTAAAACTCATAAATCACCTTTTGAAAATATATGTCATTGTAAATACAAAAGTAATCACCCTTAATTAGACTATATTATGGTGTTAATTGTTGTGTACACAAATTTCAACTTATTGAATGAAAAATAACTTTTCATTCCAATATTTTAATTTTTCAATCCTTCTTAATAAAATTTCAATTTAAACAAAATTACAATATTTAACTCACACCTAATTTCATAAACATTATATTTATAAATATTTATTTATTTTATTAAAAATTTAATAATTTTTCACATGTTAACTCATTTTATGTTAATTACTATATTTTTTAAATAAGTTTTAAAATAATAATAATAATAATAATAATCTAAACTTTTATTTTTTTCTTTTATATTTTATTCAATATATGTAAAAACCATTATAATGATAACACATTTAATTCTCAGTTATATTACAAAACCAAAAAAATTTCATCCTTAAATTATTTTTTATTTTGTTCTTTTTCTCAAGCCAACTAAATTTTAATCTAAATATTTTTAATTAATTATTTTTTTATATAATAATTTTATTCTTGGCAACATAAATATAAAAATTCCATTTTATATTTTATCTCGTTTTATATTTCTTATTGCATTTTTGGAATCTAAATTTTATTTCACCAATTACATTTACAAAATATTTCATTTTCTTGTATATTTCAATCAATTATTGTAAAAACTATTATAATAACAATAAATTTATTTCCATGTTATTTTACAAAACCGATGTTACAAAACTATAATTTTGTCACTCTGAACTTCTTTCAAATCAATTAATTTTTAATGTAAACATTTTGAATATCTCAATCTCTGAAATAAAATTCAATAATATTTTTTGAAAGAAAGAATCAATACTTAAAAGTATTTTTATAATGTATTTTAAGTTGAATATTGTAACTTAAAAATATAATTTATATATTTAGGACATGTATTCATCAGATCATACACAGTAGTTCTTAAAATCTGGAGCAGTTAAATACACGAAGTCAAAAATTGATTCGAGGGTTTACCAAAAGGGGAAAAACAGTGTCTGAACCTGCATAAACAAGGCAAACCGATTAGGCTTCAGAGTGTTCAATTGACCGGAATTTGAAACATAGATCTGGTGATTAAAGTGCTTCAGATTTATGAAGTATTGTACTGGTTACTGACGGTGGCAATTGAATAATCAGCGATGGCGAAAGCCGTGATCGGAGAAGAAACGCGACTCAAATTGGCTGAGGATCGTCTCAGCCAATCGGCACTTCCATCGGAGGCACATTCTCCAATGCCATCTCTGTCACACTCTCACTCTCCCAAATACCTAACTAACTAACTAACTAACTAACTAACATCTCCGATTTTACTTTCAGGTGGGACTTCTAATAGGCAAGTTCAGCTCCGCTTTGGGCCGGGCCTTCCTCTTCGATTTGATTCCCACCCCACTCAACGACTCCGGTGAGCCCGCCTGTGCCCTCACCGAGCCCGACAAGAAGAAGGGCCCGAAGCCCAAATCCAAATCGGAGCCCGCCGATTCCTCTTCCCTGTTCATCGACAAGGACTGGGTCGCCGAACATGCACGCCAGGTTTCTAGAATGCTCGTCGGTGGCATGAAGGTCCTGGGCTTATACGTTTGGGTCAGCGATGCTGCGTTCAAGAATTCCACCATAATGCTTTGCCAGGTATGTTAACAATTGGTTACTGCTTACTCCATTCGAATTTGACTTCGTGATTAACTATGTATTTGTTGTCTTGTAGACAGTGAAGGGTGTTGCTGAGGCAGCGCCGGTTTTGGAGGGTGATTGGGATGAGAGACTACTTCTTCATATTTGTTATAGTCCTAGAAGGTAACCCTAATACTAATAATTGTTCCATTTCGTGTTATTATTTTAGTTTGTGATGTGATGCTCAGATGTTGCTGTTAGTGTAGGTGGAATTGTAGAAACTGTTCATTGTCTTCGAATATTACATCAAGTAGTTTGCGGCCTTGTGATTTTAAAATGGGGAAGGTCTTAAGTTCCCTACAGACGTACAAGTGCATGTACAACTTCAACATTAGGTAACATTGTCGGAAATTTGTGATATTCGTAGATTATCTGCTGAATCTGTTGGTAATTTGAGTAATTGGATATGGTGTTTTCTGTTATGTCCTGCAAGGTTACCTATATTACGCGACAGTGGATCGAAGTTCCAGACATTGAGTGATGTTCTTCGTCATGTGATATCTGTTCATGCCAAAGAGCTTACAGGTGCAAAGGCCTTGATTGACGGTAAATTGGTAACTACTCGATTTCCTGTTTTTCTTTTCAGCCTTTTACTTCTAATTTCTGGTTACTGTTTTATGTTTAGTGAACTTTATTCAGAAGTAAGAAGCACTTTGGTTCCCCATTTATACAAAAAGCTTCAGTTTCTTTAAGCAGCAGAATTTAATTCCCTGGTTGTACTGTGTTTGCCTCCCGCAATATTGTTTTCATTGTGGTACAGTGGTTCTCAGCACCCAATATTATATGGTCCAAGATAGTTTTTGTCGTCAGAGTTTGTTTAAATTGGACATTGAATTAGTGTAACGTTTTGACATCGATCTCTTCAAAATTTCCTTAATGAAATACTGAAACTATATTCTGCTAGACTGTTGATGGTGAAGTCAGATGGAAGCTTTTATGATTAGATTATGGACAAGTATTCTCATTTGCTTCATTATTTGTGTTAGAATTCCTACATCCATTAGAAATATGGTCAAATTATAGTATACAAGTGACTGCAAATCTCATCTTATATATTGGTTTTGTGAGGTTGTGTTAGACTTAAAGTCTACTTTTTAAGATGGTGTTAAAACTTATCCTAATGAGATTTGTTGGGTCTATCGGGTCACCCGTTATCAGATTAATATTGAACTGTCTACAAATATCTAGTCTCACACTTAAGATGTCTAGTTCTCAGCATGAAGGAATGGGTTAGAAATGTGGCAAAATTATAATATATAAGTGGGTGCAAATCTTCCTTTTCAAAATGGTTTTGTGAGTTTAAGCTTGAAGTCCATTATCTTAGAATTTATAATGAAGTAGGATCTAGAAATTGATTGTTAACTCACGTTGTTTTACCATATGTTATTAGATCTGTGGTGTCTAGAACAAATTATGTTAGTAAATGTTGAAGCATAACCAGAAAATGATCGCAATACTTGAGTTGATATATTTTTTGCAAGTGTGTCATCAGTGCTGTCTATGAAGTTTGATGTTCAGACCCTATAATATAAGCTGTTACAATAACAATGCAATTTGTTGGAGATCTACTGATTTTTTTTTACTGACACAACACTGATAAAGTATTAGAAAACAAATCAGTGGAATGACAGAGTACAATTAAATTATAACAGCATATTTACCTTCATACTGACACAAGTGGACAAGCCATGGGGGCATGCACAAGATTCACCAAACGAACCAGAAAACTGATTCAAATGTGATCATGACAAGTACATAAGCATAGGGGTGTCAAAATGGGTTTAAACCCGTTAGTTAACCTAGCTCACCCCAGGTTTGAGCTGGGTTGGGTTAAAACAAATATAATATTTTTTTAAATGTAGGTCAAATTAAACTTGGCTCACTTAACTCGTGGGTTAAATAGATTCAAGTCGGGTTAGAGGTGGGTTGACCTATAACCCACTAATTCATTTACCCCTGTTTATTATGTTTCTGTTATATAAAGCTAGAGGGTATAATGCATAATATAATATTCAAATAATTTATCTTCTATCAAATCACTCAAATTACATCACTTTCAAAAAAAACTCTATTTTTACTCTACCAAAAAACTAAATATTCAATATTATTTCTTACCTATTCCTCCTTTCTCAACTTATTTCTACTCTATCCCCATTCCATCTATTTCTCTCTTCGAAAGCAAACACACATTAGGGAAAAACACCAAGAGTCACTGCTTTTGTCCGTGGTTTGGGTTTATTTCCCCTAACTACTTTTTTATTACAACTTGCAGAAAATCCTTATGATATCATTATTCATAAGAAATTCACTTCTATATAAATTTAGGTTGTTGAGAGTGAGTCATATTCATCTGATGGTGTGCATGAAGTCGAATTGCTTCTACCATTTCTGAACAATAGTTCGATTGAAGGTATCTTTGCCTGCTGCCTTATGTCATATAAATATTCTGGTTATTATTGTTATTCTTATTTTTCTTGTTTTAAAACTTCATTTTCTAATATTAACAGTTAATATTTTGTAAAGCATGCAGCCAAGGAGATGTTGTTGGTCTTCTTTCATTTAGTGGCTTGATATGTTCTTTTGCATATCTGAATTCGAAAGAGCCAATTTCACAAGCCGTCGCTGATATAAAGGTGGGCCAATAATTATCTATGTTCATTCTGTTCATGATTTTATGATGAAACTTTTGTCCTTTTATTCAAGTGTTGTCTTAGGATTGACAATTGTTTGGAAATATATACCCTAAAATATCTTCTTGTGTTTATAAATAAAGTGATAACTTCCCCCATTATCATCCTGATTTTGTCTTGTATTGTCATGGGTTACAATTCTATGTGTAGGGAGATATCATTAAGAGTCTGCAAAGTAGATTGGATATAATCTGTGATGAGGTAGATGTTGACTCTGATAACAATCATGATGTTGGAAGCCAATCAAGCAATGAGATATCAGTTGAAAAGCCTGTTCCCCAACTAGTGTTACACACGTTGAGGTAGTTTACTTGTAATAACGGTACAGTACTCATTAATATACAATAGTTTTCCTTGTGCTCATTCCTGATGTTAGGCCATCTTACAAGGTTATTGCTTTTTGTATACATATTTCCTGACTCTTACTCAATGGAGTTCTCTTGTTAAGTTCATGCAATTAGACTGTGGGATCTATCATTTATCGTTGGGTTGTTTCGAACACCAGCAGTGAAAGCGGTGATCCAGTGCATGAGGTTTCTGCCTTGTGGGGGTTTGGGGAGGGTAGATGTATGTTGTCTTAGTTCCTGAATTTCACAGGGGAGTCTGATTTGTCATTTAGGCAGATTTTTATTTCACTATTATTTTCTTGGCTTTTTTCTTTATTCTGGTCTAGATGACAAGGTTCAATTGATTTCATTGTTGGGTTGTAATGTTTATAGTGTGTGGGCTATTATTTTGTATTAGTTTTTGGTTACAAAGAGGTCCATAGTATAGTGTGGGGAGAGGGATGGTAGATTGACCAGTGGAAAAGTGGCCTAATTGGGATTTGAACCTGGGAACAAGCACTCTCTCAAGGGATTTTATGCCACATTGCACTTAAATGAATCGTCAATTAGCATTTTCTGCTTATTCATTGTTGAAGTTTAGATAGATACATAAATAGAGAGTAAATCCATGACCTAAATGTATATAATCTGAAACTCTAAAAGTGATAATCATTTCAATAAATATACAGATTAAATTGATACATTTTCGTTATTTTGGCTTCCTATACTCTGGTTTGTTTGATTAATTAAACCTATCATGTGTTTCTTTGGCAGAAAAGGATGCAGTCTTCCATTTCCTAAAAGAGTATTTGCACCTTGGTTAGCAGGGGTTTATGTGTGTGATTATTTGCAGCCTTCTGAAACTATCGAGGTTTGTTCCATTTCTGTGGGGAAATAATAGATATTTTGTTTCTTGTGTCTAAATTTGTTTCCATGTGTGATTTTGTTTGAAGACCAAGTACTGTGTTTTGCATTACGTGTATTGTTGCAGAAAAAAAAAATGTTAATTGTTTAGGAATTTTGAACTGATCCTTAACCTTGTGCATAAAGAGACATTCCTGTCTTGACAATATCAATACTTTATTGATTCTGGGATGTATCTGTCAGAAATAAAACACCAGGTCATATCTTGATTCAAGCACAGAGTCATACCCTAAATATGCAAATAAAGAATGCATGTGTTTGTGTATGTGCTTGTATTGAGGAGCATGCATTATATTACTTGATTTTTATTTTCCGATATCAACATAATTGCAGAATAGACATGATGATGATGCTTCTTGTCACTGTTACTATGAACTTGTTCTTTTATTTTTATTTCTTCTTTCTTATGACTATTTTTTAAATATTATTCCTGACTTGTGACATTCATTCCTTAGGTTTTTAAGGATCATTGCATGGAGTTATTATCCATGAAAGGTCCAACGGATGTTTCTACAATATTAGAGCCAGAAAAAGAAGTGTTATCTTTCAAAACTAAATCTTTCTTTGACCTGGCAGTGCCCTCCAATTCAGAAATTCATCTCATGGAAGACAAGAGCAAACATGATGGCGGAGGCAAGAGTTCAAGTAGTGAAAGTGTGAAGCCCGGTCACATTAATGTTGTCGTTGCTTGTCTTATCCTTCTTTTGTCTGTGTTAGTTGGTTTTGTGCTACTCTTTCTGAAGGGTTGAGGTTTTATTCTAGGATTTTCTCTCCATGGACACACATGGGCTTAGTTTACAAAATTGCACAGTAGCTGTCAACAATTTTCACTTCGAAATTATACAACGGGAGATATGAAAAATAATTATTCATCGAAGTCTAAGGCTAATAGTGTTTTGACACTCTTCATATAGATTCAGCTCAGAACCTAGTTTGGGTTTTATAGTTTGAAAAATTATATGTTGCAATTTCTATTTAGAAACATTTCAAACTAATTTGCTTGAATTTTTTTTAAATATAATTAAATGTTTTTAGTTCTTCAAAGTAGGACAATGGTATTAGTATTGTTCAAGTCGCAAAGTTTGAAACGGAAAATTTTGTCCTTTGTTTTATGAACAAACCTGGTTTAATTCTCCTGCATAGCTTTGATAGATTAAATGTCGACATGCCTAAAAGATTGACTTGTTGTCCCTTAAATGTCAATTTAGGTCCATGTGGTATAATGATTTCACAAGTTTTAAAGAGATTAAAACTGAATTTTACATATTTATTCAAATACATTAAAATTTTTCCATGTTTAGAGATGCGAAATTGGAAATTTGTATATTTGAAGGGATTAAAATTGGTATTTTACATTTTTATAGGGATTGAAATATTGTTATTTATCTTTCTCATTTTTCTTAAATAAGAGGAGATTAAATGGCTTCAAAAGATTGAGATAGATTAAGAGATGACTTCCAGATGCTTGAGTGTAAGATAGATTAAAAAACTTAATTTTACATATTTATTCAAATACATTTAAATTTTTTGCATGTTTAGAGATGAAAAATTGGATATTTATATTTAAAGGTATTAAAATTTGATTTTTACATTTTTACATCCCTTTGCCCTTTGCATCTTTGACAACCAGTCAAAAATTTGTGTGTAAAAATTATATTCAATTTTTTTCACTCTCCCTAATTCCTTCCTTTAGGATATATATAATATTAGAAAAAAATGAGATTAAATTCTTTTATTTATTTGTAAAAATTCTTTCCAGTAATAATTTTATATTCTTGTTTCAAATATATATTTAAATTAGTTTTAATTTATAAATAAATTTATTTTATTATACTTTTCCTCCTAGAATGTTATCAAAAAATTTCTTCAAAATGTATCAATGATTGTCAATAAATTGATTTATTCAAATAAATATGAGTTTCAGTAATAAATAGAAAAAATAGGATTTTTTTTATCATAAATTAAATGAGATTTTATATGAAGATACTTCAAAAATTACGTAAAATTAAGAGCAATCATATATTAATATTGATTGATAAAAGATACAATAGTATCCCTTTAATACATATACATATATATATATATATATATATATATATATATATATATATATATATATATATATATATATAAACTTTACATAAATGCTTACCCACCTAAACAAAACTAGAGAAGGTGCTATAAATTCCACTGAGCTTATACAAAATTTTAGAACAACCTAAAAACAACTTTGCTTAAAGCAATTTTAGCCTCCCGTCTATTTACCCAATACAAAATTTTGTATTTCCAGCAGTATGAGAATATTCGGTTTTTGCATACATTAACTTTCTTGTGTCCTCACTCTAAGGTTGTAAGTATCCACCTTCCTTCATGCTTTGTTTTCCATTGCTGTTTTTTTGGGTTGGTAACACATATGCTGCATTAGTGAGATGTTGTACTCATTTTCCAGCAAGGGTAGAGTAGAGAAAAGGTTGGTGTGAGAGACTTAATTATGTGCAGGTGCAATTCCGGGGCATAGAAGTAATATATAATACAGATGTTGTAGCAGAAAAGGCTTAAAAGAAAAGAGTCAGAAAACAGAATGCAGAGCACTTTTAATGCCTCTGTCTTACCTGGAAACTTACTTGCATGATAAGAGCACTCAAACTTTAATTTATATATTATATAAGATAAGCATTTATAATAAGTAATTATCTTTAAATATATAAATCATCTTTTTTATTTACAGTCAACTGTCTAAATTTGTAATGATATATTTTTATCTATAGATAACTTCTGTTTAGAAATTCATTGAAGTTCAATTTAAAGATAAGATAGAGTAGGTTGAGAGCTATTATTAAATATTAAAGATTTACAAGAATGTTAAATGAAATAAGTGAGAGTTTGGTTTTCAATAGTATATTATTTATGATTTATAAATCAATATAAAATTAATTTATAATTTTTTATTCCCTTCACGTATTGTTTCTTATTCAGAGATTAATTTTAAATCTGAATATAGTATATATTAAATTGAATATATTTTTCTTATTAAGATAGATAAAATTTAGGAATTATGTAATTCTCATGAATCTTAATTAGAATTTAAATGTTAATTAGGCACATCACGTAAAGATTCTATCCAAAAATATTTAAAGATTGATCAAGATCATTATAGAAATCTTGTTATAATTTAGCTAAACACAAAGAAAATGATATCTTCAAATTGATATAGATTATTAAGGTATAAAGTTGAAACCCATTTGAAAAAAAAAAATCTATCTTTCTCATCTATATATATGTTGCACTACAAGAGTGGTGATTCTGCCGCGGCGATGTTAAGAAAGATGAAGACTTGTGGCAGAAAAAGGAAGAAGACGAAGAGCGAAGCCCCTCCTCGTGTACCCTTTAACGAGGACTTGATGATGGAGATTCTTTTGAAGCTACCCATGAAATCTGTGATGCGTTTCAAATGCTTGTCAAAGTCATGGTTTTCTCTAATCTCCGATCCTCAATTTGCAAGAACTCATTTTGACGCCGCCGCTGCACCCACTTACAGACTTTTGAATTTAGTCAAAGATTCTGAAGCTTATTCTGTAGACATAGAGTTAGCGCTTTGTGATGATTCTGCGCATGCAGTGACCAATATTCCGGTTCCTTCACGCTTCGACATGTATGGAGACAGCTTAACCGTCGCAGGTTCTTGTCGGGGATTTCTTCTCGTACAATGTTTGTTCACGGATTTGGTCGTGTGGAATCCATCAACTGGTGTCCAGAAACAAATTTTCTATAACAATTGGTCTCCGCATCATCTATCTGGAATCGGTTATGACTCATTGGATGATGACTTTGTGGTGGTAACCGTAACCCTAGCAGTTAATAATACGGTTGTTCGTTATTTCTGTTTGAGAACAAACTGTTGGAGTTTTGTTGAGTGTAGTGTTCGGTATTCTCAGCATAAGCTTGAACTCAGACATGGAGAGTTCTTGAATGGGGCTCTTTATTGGATGGTTAAGTCCTCTGATAATCTTCGCTGTGTAATAATTGCATTTGATGTGAGGGAAAAGAGATTGTTAGAGATTCCAATGCCGAATCATTTAGCTGTTCTTCCGAAGAGATCTGAAATATACTATTTGAAGGCAATGGGAGAATATCTGGCTTTGTGCTTGGTGGTGCGTAACCAGGCTCCAGTGATTGAAATATGGTCGATGAAAGAATGCAAAGTAGAGTCATTTTGGACCAAAACGTTTGTTTTTTCCTCTAATTTTGGTTGTTTTCTGAGTCTTATTTACCCCATATGCTTCACAAAAAATGGGGAGATTTTGGCTTTCAATGGCAACAACACATTAGTGAAAATCAGTGACAAAGGAAAGCTTAAATATGGGCAGCAGCAGAGCAGACTTGATTTCCTGAGTTGTGGTGTGTATAGAGAGAGTTTTCTATCACTCCGTGATGACTCTGAAAAGTTAACCAAGTGAAGATGAACAACAAAAAGGTGAATGAGTATTCATACAGAAAATGTAATAATTTCTCTCTAGTTCATTAGAGTTAGTATATGCTATCTGGCATCTTTATCTTTTTCCTTTTGCTAACATCGCCATGTGGATTTAAGATTCAGACCACAAATAAATTTCTCTTGCACATAGCTTAATGTTTATAAGCCTTTTGTCACGTAATTTTATGATATTCTGAAGATCCATGTGCAGTGAATGAATAAATCTTTTCCTACGTCCTAATGTATTTATCTGCATAATTTCTGAACATGAGACGAGATATACATACATCCTTAGCAAAATTATGATATCTAGTTATGGTTTTGGAGAGCCTTGGTTATTGCATTTTTTTATTCACAGCTGCACTTATAATTTAATTACTGTTAAAGCATTTTTAAATTTAAATAAAAATGTTATAATTTCTTATTTACAAATATTTTCTAAAAAAATATGACAACTTTGCACAGGGAGATCCTTAATGTTATTCTATATTTTTCATCATAATAATACTCTTTAATTTTTATTAAAATAATAAAAATATATCTTAAATAATAAATATTATTGCAATTTGTTTTTAATTGTCTTAAAAAGTTAAATAAATAACTTTTAAAGTTAGCTGAACTTCTCCAGTTAATTATAAAGGTGACCAGATGTACTTCATAAAGTGTTTTGATACCTTTCTGTCGTTAATTTAATATTTTCCTGCACATGTCTCTCATATCTAAAATTTAATGTCACATACCATTTCTTTTCCAAAAGCTTCTTTGAGATTTTAATAAAAATAAATATAAGTATCGACTTCATTGTTTTTAAATTATTTTTTAAACACGATTACCAATTGTAATCCTAGGGAAATCCATTCGATGCAAACAAGTCAAAAGAATTTGATAATGCTTTAACTTATCTAGAATCACAATGGCCTAAGAATTAATGGAGAGTTTCACCACCAACCTTGATATCCAAAGTTAACACATGAAAAATTGATATCCATTAATGAATGCTAAAATTGAGTGATCGTTGTCAACAAAAATCTTTCCATCAAAAGAGTTGGTAAGAGTTGTGATTTGAGCATTGAAGAAACCTATAAATGCAAATCATGAAAAGGAAAGAAATTCCAGCCTATAACAGAGCAATAGGAACTATCAGTTTGCCAGCCCGTTCCCCGAATGTTTCTCGTCAGCAACATCGCTAGGAAGGTCAAGGCCATATGGAATTTTGCCAGGAAAGTTGGTAGATGATTCATCTGAACCAATCTTACTGCAAAATGAAAAATGAAATTCATAGGTGAGTTTTCTGTAGAAAGCTAGGCGTAAGTTACTCTGCAAATGAAATGCTCACCCTTTATCAACGATAACCATTGAACGTAGCTCACAATTAGCAAAGCTGTATAAAAAAGAAACCCAACATCAACTAATTAGTACCATGAAAGTTTGATACAACTAAGGCTCGCAAAAAACTATTTCCTAGAAAGTTATATATTCTCTTAAGATTGGGTTGAAAAATTCAGAGATGGGTTTTTCAAACAAATTTTTGTATAAACTATTTTTCAGCTTCAATTTTAAGGGGAACAATGAGTATTTGTGCTTCTTAGGTTGACGGACAAGGACATGAATTATACACTCCTATACTCAACCAATAGAGTTGTCATGTGATTAATGAATATGATATACATACATTGTCTGATAAAAGTAAAACCTAAGTGGTGTTACGATTCAAACTGGTCATTCAATAGTCACCAGATACGACAAAAAAAAAAAAACATTTTTGTTTATTATATCTCAAAACTAAGGTGTTCATAAAAGAGACAGGCCAGTATGCTTTCAGATGAATACTTACTGTGTACAGATTTCACTCTTCACAGCTGAATGACAATCATTTCCAAAAGCACTCAAGGAGTGAAACAGAAAACCGCTGTGGGTAACAACAGCTATCTCCTTTTCTTTTCTTGTCCACAGCCTGGACCAACAAGAAAATACGAAAAAAAATCAGATTTCGTTGAAAGCATGTGCTTCAGATGTCATGAAACAAAGCACACTCGAGAAGAAAAAAAAGGTTGACATTTTCATAGTAAAGTGCAACATGGCCAAAATGTCAACACAGTCCAGCCAATTAAAAAATCAGTTTAAACTTCAATTCTAGTAATATATGAACATTTAAATTCAGTACAATCAAGGTTATTTTTCTCTTTAGCTCTCCCTGCTTGTCTTCAATAAGACTGTTCTTGTTGAATATGAATATTCATTGATATGAAATATAAATTCTTTAATCACACTCACCATTCCAAAAATTTAAGTCCCCTGGCAGCAACTTCTTCATTCTCCTCTCTAATGTCAGGTTTCCACAGAATGTCTTCATCATTTTCTATCTGACGCAATTTACACGACGAATGAATCCCGTCAAATACAGTGTTCTAGCAACTATAGATCAAAACAAACTGTGGTAGTTCTAGCCCATACATGAGCTAATCATAATATATCACCTACCAATGAAAAATCAATAGCTGGAAACATATGTCGGTAGTCAGTGATGCTTCTTCTCTTATCACAAGGATGCACCCCCTGAATTTCCCAAAATAAAAAATATATAAAGACAATTGTTGAAATTAAGTGCCAGATGACATTAAAAACAGCGACGAAGGGGTAAAAAAAAATTATATGCTTAATTTTAAAATTTTGGCTGCTTATCATAATAATCCAATCTAGTCACTAGATAGTGGCTATAAGTCCAGTAACTTCTACACCAATTATCCAATCGGATTTTCTTTTAAAATTCTACAGTCAGAAAATAAATCAATATAGAGGAGCCAACAACCCAACACACATCTCATGCGTGAATAAACAAACTTACTATCAAATAAGACTTGGGAAACTTGGTAAAGTAAAACAAAAGGACCCAAGTTGGAACTGGCAAGTACACCATACAGCAGCTCTCAAAGAAACTGACATTATTTGTATTTTATTCAATAACCAAACAAACACGAAACAGCTAATGAACAGCAAAACCTGACATCAGTTTCCTAAATAAGTAAGGAAACAAGCCCCAGAATGGTAATCGAAACAGCCAACATTTCAGTAATTCATCAGGTACTTCCTAATTACTGGTTATGTATCCTCTTGAAACTTGAGAAGAAATAATTAAGATATAGTAACTAACAGAGTGTTGAAAGAAAGCAAAGGTACAATTGATTTTTGGCCCAAACTGTCAAACTCCAAAGCTACAAAACTGTCATCATCATCATTACATACCAAGTGTTCTCGGCAAAGCTCCACCGCTATAAATGGTGGAGCATTAATACTGGAAATTGCAGGGCGACCACTGTCTCCCACATTGTCATTCATTAGCGGAGGTACACTAGTCTCATCAGTACATGCTTCACCACCAAAGACTCCCACTGCTGTTTGCATGGTCCTGCAATGCAATAATTAGCAATTTGAACATACGATAATCACTACCCCTTAAAATTGTATGTTTAATAATATGCAAAAACATTTCTTCAGTGAAAATGCCAGTACAACTTCACTTGACTACGTTTAAATAACTTCCATGGGATACAAAAAGGACACTCCAAATCAAGATATATTACCCACATAATAAATATAAAACTGGAATAAAGTGTTCACAAATGTTTCCAGTTTTTCTCGCTTTCTCAGAATAAAAAACAAATTAGAAGCCATTTTGCTAATAAGCGTAGTGCCCTCATATTTGAAACCAAAATAATAGTTGAAAGGGACTAGAATAATTAGATGTTAGAGATATAACAAACTGATATAAATACACAGACACACACATATATATACACACACATATATACACATATAT
>Ga0209489_102540_pt1 | contig 36951 bp, 25 predicted proteins | sample SiratrowhiteBW_FD_187527 | JGI IMG/M metagenome (GOLD analysis project Ga0209489, IMG submission 187527) | Root nodule microbial communities of legume samples collected from California, USA - Siratro white BW (SPAdes) (version 2) | ecosystem: Host-associated > Plants > Roots > Nodule | place... | reverse complement strand
CAATAATATTACTAATTTTATTATATTAATATATAATAATATTGATAATAATAATATTAGCATTTATAATAATAATAATAATAATGTTAATATTAATATTAATAATAATAATTATGATAATAATAATTAATATTATTAATATTGATGACAATAATAATATTATTATATTAATAATAATAGAATAATATTAATAATAATATTATTAAATATTAATAATAATAATACTATTTATACTAATAATAATTAATAATAATAATAATAATATATAATTATTTGTATATAAATTTATAGAATTTGTATGTAATAGCCTGAAATCCATATGTAATTTTATATATAATACTAATTTTTAATATAAATTATATTACATACACATCCTTATGAAATATCTTAAAAGCAAATTCATAATATTAGTTTTACGTAAATATTTAAATCCTTAAATATAAATTCGTAGATAAAATTTTATATATAATATAAATTTTACATATAAATTTCTGTAAATAATTTAAATTTTTTTTAATAGAAATAGAGAAATAACCTTGATGAATTGTTGGATTTTTAGATCTAAATATGAAAACTTTTATATAAAACAAAATGAAGGATAGCTTCAAACTCAATTGACATCAAAACCTATCCGTTTTTAACTAATACAAAATATGTTTTTAACTAATACAAAATATTTTAAGACCATTTATGTAAGATTGTAAACCATTCCCTCTCTTTTTATTTTTTGTGGGATAAGATCCCAAACACTTACAACTTGCAGGTTGAAATAAAAAAGGAAAACAAAAATATGACAGCCATAATAACATGGAAGATAGCCAAAATAAGAGAGTAAAGAACAAGAATCTACTCTTGCAATATCCAAAGAAGCACCGAATCCGAGTTAAGGGTAAAAGCTCATCGAGAACAACAAGAAAGACCTTGCTTTGATCCTGTACCATTAACCAAACTTACTCGATTCACAGACAACTCCGCCTTGTAAGAATCAGAGTTCAATGTTTTACGGCTGATATTGTTGTAAATTTCGCGGATAACAATCTCGAAAGCCGTTTGGACATTGGTAGAATCGAGTGCAGATGTCTCCATGAAGAACAACCCCTCTTCTTCTGCAAGACTTTTGCCCTCTTCTGTGCTCACCTCTCTAATATTCTCCAAGTCGCATTTATTTCCCACCAACATTCTTGCTACGGTGCTGTCATTTTGAGCTGCAGGTTAATTTATCCAAGAATCAAATTCTCCGTTACATAAAAATCATCAAAATGAAACTTCTAGTAAGAATTCAAGTGCTCCAAGAGAAGTAGCTGCTGATGGAAGATAATATATTGCAAAGATCACAATGCAAGTTCTAAAAGTATATATTTTCAATATGCTTTTGACTGACCCCAAAAGGATCAGCAGACTTAATCTATGCAATAAAAAAAAAACACGCTTTTGTCTCCCAAAAATACGAGCGCCATTATTTTGGCGCTCAAGAATTTTTTTCGTCAGTTTATGCGTCACTGATAAATGTCATCAATTATGCAGAATATCATCAAATTAGTCTCTACATAAGAGTTTCATTAGACTCTTTCTCTTAGACAAGGGGCCAAATTTCTGACACTTTTGTTTGCATAATTGGGGGCAAAAACTTAATGACAATATTTTTAGAATTAAGCTGATGACACTCTGATATTTGGAGGGTGAACTATACTGAAGTTGAACAGTTATAGAAAGAAAATAATATACTAATTTGATGCTCTGATATTTCATATTTCCCTATAATATATCCATATGATAGGTTTGCTCTGACAAAGTGTAAAATGTTAAAATTATAAAAATAAGGAGTTAATCCTATATAATTAAAAAGATCTAGATTATATATATATATATATATATATATATATATTATTAGGAATATTTTTATTTATATCTATCGTATCTTTATTATTAGAGGATATCAAATCTCTTTTATTGTATTGATTTCTTTTTCTCAAAATAAATAAAGCACAAGCACATATGTTGTTTGAGACACACGGTTTCACCTTAATGTTTTTCTCTTCCCTAAGGTTTAGCAATATTTATATGATATCATAAGACAGTTTGTTTGAGAGTGTGAGAATGTTACAAGGTGCAAAATATCGCCGAAAGTGTCAGAAATAAACATTAGATCACGAAAATAGCTGTTTATTTTAGTAATTTATACAGTATAGAGTAAAAGAATATGCAAGGGTAGCATTACACCTCTGCAGTTGCGATTTAAATGTAGGGTCATGCAGTTCCAATTTTTGCCATTTAAAATTTATAAACTAGCATTTTAGTTTTATAATTAGATGATTAAAGTATATTCTGGAAGATGAAGATTTGTGCAGTTGAAATTTCAACTGCTTAGAATCCGATTCATCATCTTTAAAATACAGTCAGAAGTCCGACAACAGACATGATGCCTAGCAGCTTTAATCATCACATACATAATCAAATACTACAAACAACTAAACAAGACAAACTAACATATTTTTTTACTACATTCTTTTGGAAACACTCTGTATTATTAAAATTTATTAAAAATAAACAAATGTGTTGACTCTCAGAAACCCAGTTCTTATTTAATAAGTTAAACTAGTAATGTTATCATTTTTAGTAAATTTCAATGTATAAGACAATATATTGCAACACTTCTCCTATATAGCATTGATCATATCAGTACCCAATGCATAGAAATTATAATCGTAGTTCTCAAGTATTTAAATTAACCGTGAAATCAGTCCCCAAATATGCATTTTTCAGTCAAATTAGGCCATGACACGAATCTTCACACTTTCAGGGACGTTCAAAGTAATTTCCACATATAGAAACTACCAAGACCCATCCTGTATATTTTTTCTGAAATCAATTAGAGTTTACTAAAAATAAAAAAAAAAACTAATAAACCATCAACATCATGTCTCAAACATATACTAAGTAATTCATAAGAAACAGTTGCTTTTTTTAAATTCAACTCTCAAATATTACACAACCAAAAATCACATGTTACACAAAAAAAAAAAATGATTGGTAAACAATCCATATAATTTTGTTAAGCAACTCTCTAAGATGCTGAAAATAGCGATAATGCAATGAAATGAATAATGTCCATATATTTTAGTGACATTTAGAAACGAAATTGAACAATTTATCAATATTTGGAGGATCACGCAGCACAATTTCAATTACTTGAATGTCACTCATGTAATTTTAGGGAATCATTTAGAAGAGAGAAAAATCCATGAACAAAAACCACATTCAGCATTTCCAATTTCAAATTCCAAAGGAAGCAAAAAACACTCACTAGTGAGCTCTTCGAGCCAGCGCTTGATGCTGTCGAAGGTGCCTCTTCTGCTGATATCGTAGACGACGAGCGCGCCAAAGGCGCCTCTGTAGTAAGCGGAAGTGACGGCTCGGAAGCGCTCCTGGCCGGCAGTGTCCCAGATCTGCGCCTTGACCTCCTTGCCGTCGATCTCCACGACCTGCGTCTGGAACTCGACTCCAATGGTGGCCTTGGAGTTGCTGTCGAACTCATTCCGCGCGAAGCGCGACAGGAGGTTTGACTTGCCGACGGCGGAGTCCCCGATGAGGACGACCTTGAAGAGGTACTCCTCGGCGCCGTCGCCGTTCTCCGCCATGGGCGATGGGTTTAGGTGGGAAGGGAATGCGTGAGGGTTGTTATGAGAAGGGAGGAGTAGTGAGTGGGTGTCACGTTGTTGGCGTGTGAAGGGAAGAGAAAAGGAGAAGAACGTGAAGACGGTAATGTAGTGAAATGGGTTTTGTTTTGGGGATTTTATTTTCGATTTTGTGGCGTGATTGGTGGCGGGCTTTTAGGGACAGTGCCGGAATTTCACTTCTGACTTTGTGGCTCTGTCGTAACAAGTTCACCTCTTTACACTGCTTTATTGACTCAGAGACAAATAAATAAATTTTAATTATTTATTTCTTTTTTATTTCATTTTTTTGTTCTTTTTTATGTTTCGGTTCATTTTAATGGCACCACGTATTCACCGAATTTGGTACATTACCTGTGAATAAGACATGCTCACATATTTATTTTACAATATGCAAAATGCTCATCACAAATCCTCCTTTATTTATATTTTATTTTTTTTCCTGATAAGTTCTCTTGTTGACACTATGAAACCTTTAAGGAAATATTACTTCTACATAATTCTTTGTACAGGTTATCCTCTTCGCCACTAACTATTAAGTCAAAGTACTCCTATTTATAATTTCCATAGACTTTATTGTCTCCCCTTAGATAAAATTCTCATTCTTCAAAATTTTTAGAATAAATGAAAAAAAAAATTAATTTTTACAATGAGTAAATCATACAAACCTGACACGATTTTACTAAATTTATGCTTAGAGAAACGTTATTTGAAACCGTATGTCCTTAACACAATCTCTGTGTAATATTAGAAGAAATTAATTGTACCTGACAGAAATCATCAAGCGTCTACCTCCACGTTTGTATAATCTTAAATTAAAATTAATTAAATCCAAACTATAACTACTGTTTTCCTTGAATGAATTAAATAAATAAATATATAAATATATAAGTTGGTTACATAATGGTTATTTTATTTTAATCAAAATTATAATTAACCAATTAGGAGAAATTAATTGTAACGGAATCAGTTTGTAAAATTCTAAATTAAAATTAATTAAACCCTAAATTATAACTACTGTTTTCTTGAATGAAAATAAATATATAGGTTGGTTACATAGGTTATTTTGTTTTAATTAAGATTACAATTAATTAATTAGGAAAAATTAATTGTAACTGACAGAAACTACTAAACCTCCACCTTCACGTTTATAAAATCCTAAATTAAAATTAATTAAACCCTAAACTATAACTACTGTTCTCATTAAATGAATTAATTAATTTAATAAATATATAAGTTCGTTACATATAATATTATTTAGTTTATTTTTAATCAAAATTATAATTAATTAAGGTATTGAATATAAAACATTTATACTTGATCATTAGTTTGGAGTAAATTTTTTTTTCTTCTAAAATTTCTCAATTCTTAATACTTGATTCTATGTCTGTGTATTCTAAGGTTTAACTCATCCTGCAGTTAAGAAATGTTTTCTCAACTAGTTCATGCTTTTATTAATCATTTTTTTTTATTTTTGTGATATTCCATTAGATTCTTAAACTTTAGTGTTTTTTTTAATTCCCTTTTCACTATTACTTCGAACACAATCAACTATTAGGTAAAAAGAAAGTATTTTAAAATTGATTGAATTATGGAGTGTTGTTAATACCTGAATTATTGGTTGTGTTTTGAGGTGTTTGAATTGAATTAGTTGTGATTACTTTTTATTGGTTTTAAAATGACTTCTAGTTTGGATGATCAATTTGAGTTATACTTCTTATGGTACGCAAATTGTGTATTACATGTGTGCAAACATGCATTGAAAACTTCATGGAACAAGTAAAATGAGTATCGCGGATTTAGATCTTGTTTTTGTGAATTTTTACATAAGTATTGATACTCTATAAAAATGAGAATTTGCTCTATGAATCTCATCTAACAAGTCAAAATTAGTTTTAGACATAATTTGCTTAGTGAATCTTGATTCATCCAACAAATATAAAAATTTCATCTAACAAATCTAAAAATTTCATTCAACGAATATTAATTCGGAACAATAGGATAATTTCTATTTGAATTCATGAAGTGAATCTCTTATGTTTTAAATGTTATATTTCCATGTTGGATTTGATAGATTTAAGTCACATTCATAAGATGATATATTAAGTTGGTCTATGGTTTGTAGTAATATTAAGTATATAAACCTATTATTAAATAATAATACACTTGTTTTATTAATGATTTAGATTATATAGATTAAGATAATATATGATAATGAAGAGTTGATGGAAAATTTGCACCATTGTTAGATATGCTTGGTTGAACAAATATTTGTGTGATAAACATATCTAGACTTATGAAGTTGAGGTTTATGTTAAATCTAAATGTTTAAAATAGATATTAATATTAATATTTTGTTGAGTATGTTTAATATAAATATCTTTAAAAATGTTTGTTCATTCGGCTTGATGTCTTTCAATAATGACTAACTTGTATATGTGTTATATTTGTCATGATTTCTTAATAGCTTATCATTCTCCAATTTCTATATGGTTTTCTATTGCACCTGATACATTGGTAAGTGACATTGCAAGTCCATAAAAGAAATAGATATATGAAGTTATCTTAAAAAAATAGTGTATATATATTAAGTTATTATAGGATGTTATGAACTTAGAATAATTATATAACATAAGATGTATGTTAATTGTGTTGCGTGTTTCTCTTTACTTTTGACAAAAGTTACGAAGTTATATATTAATTTGATTATATTTTTATATATATGAACATTTAAATTTCTTAACTTTTTTACACACCAGGGTAAATTTGGTTAAAAAAATTACACAAACAAATAAATAAATAAATTTTGAATTGATTACGGGCATTTAATAAGTCTACTTATTTTAAAACATAACATATTTTTTCTTTAGAAAACTTAAGTTATGTTTTAAGAAATCATTTGCTTCTGTTTTATTGTACTATTCTGAAGTAAAGAAGTGTATTTTAGATTTGCTTTAGAATTATTTTCTTATGAATAATGAAGATATTGTAAATTATTAGTGTTTCTCCTAATAAATATGTGCAGTGATGAATGAGGACGCTAAAAAAATTAGATGAAGTTGAGTTTATTATCAACAATGCAGAATGAATTTTGTGATAAGTTCCAGATAGAGGGAAAGTACTCCTTTTTCAATTTATTATCAGCGTTGCATCTAGAAAAATGTATCAGTCACGCATTCATTTATAAAGTTACACATTTAATAAGAAAAGTACTAAGTCATATTTGCAGATAAGATTTCTTTAATATTTATAAAAATCAATAATAATGAAATTGGAAAATAAGTACAATTTTTTGTTTAAAGATATTAAAAGCAAAATCATATTCCGAAGCACTTTTTATTGTACGAATTGGTGTTTTAAATAAGGAGTGATCGTGGATTGTGCAGCAAATAGTGGGTAGATAGAGTTAGAGATGAGAGTTGTATGTGAAATGCACAGCAAAGGTAGGACAGTGGCCGAATTACGTGTTTTCTTTTCACAACTAAAAGAATCCCCAAAAACTCATAGTGGTTTCTTAGAATTTTATTCTCTTACAAAAATCTATTTACTTTTATCAATATTTAATATGTAGGATATATGATATGATGTATTATTTGTTTTTCTCTATCATTTAGTCCTTTTTTTTTTTAATTCATGAATCAATTGTTTCTGAAAAAAAAATATAGTTAAATAAAACTTTGACATTTAAAAATATTTTTAACTTATTCTCTATATTAAATTTCATTTTCAGATATTTTTAAAATATGTTTAGCTTGTGGTTAAGTTTTAAAATTTAAAATGAGATTTACGAAATGACTTTTAATAACTTCTGAAAACATGTGTTCTAAAAAAAATTACCTTGTAATAATGTGTATTCGAAAATAATATGGAAATTTTTTAGCATTTAATATTAAATTACATTTATTATTATACATTTGTCAACCTAAAACTGTATTACATTAGACTTTTTAATTAAGTTTTTCAAACTAAGTTTACACCTTAAAAAAAAATCTATGCGAATATACCAAGTTCAAGCCTTGAATTTAGGAAATGATTAAAACCTATTTCCACCCTTACATGCGGTTCATGTGAGCCCCACCAATTTCTAAATGGCTAATGGCATCTCAGGTAAATGTTGACCAAAAAAATAAGAGGTTATGGTGTGAACTTCCGTTTAAAATACTCATTGTAGCCGAAGAAGAATCCCCTAATCCTCAATGAGAGTATATTTAACACAACATTAAAGGCAGAGTAAGATGCAACATTAATCTTTCACCCATTGTTGCACAGAACAACTTCAGAAGTGTAAAGCTGACTGGTTTCATTTCATGCTTAATCCAGAAAAAGAAATTAAGAAAGCAGAAAATAAAACTTTGGGGGTGTTGAACCATTGCCTAAAACTTGGTTTGCTAAAGTAGGCCAGTAACAGGAAATTATTGACATTTCTGTATTCACAAGAAAATGGGCAATTTATGCTCTCCCGAAGCATAGGAAATGATACTTTTTTTGAGTGGTGATATATAGTTTGCCCCATGGAAAGCAGCAGCTCGCAGAATATTAAAAGGTCCAAAGTCAACAGAATAGGCTTTTTGGAAGCCATCAAGGATAGCCATCATCATAATATTGGCTGATCTCCTCTCTCCTTCATACTTCTTTAATAAATTTACCTGCAGCAGCATAAAGAAAGACATAAACATATCAACTTTATATCTACAAACAGAATATAGTTCCAAAGTTACTCACATTTTGGTAAACTTACATACTTATAACTTTTTAGAAATATTAAATTTTATTACTATAATTGTTGAATAGTTATTATCTTAATAATCTTGTATACCAAATTTTAGATAGTTTAGACATTCATAGATGTATAATTTGACAGTAGAAATTTACTAATACTTTAAATAACATTATGCCTTAAAATAAAGGGGTGTGCGAAAGTCTCAATTTAGTTTTAAAATTGTGAAAAAAGAAATTTAAGTTGATAAAATTTAATGTGTAAGTATAAAATGTATTTTGCAAAAGCTATATATGAATGAGATAATCTAGGAAGTCTTCTGGAATCCAACCAGCAAATGATCATATCATACCACCCAGGACACACCAATGCACACATATGACATAACATACCTCTCCAATATCAGTGCCCAAAGCAATCCCCTCTGCAATAATTTTTGAAAGAGAAAATGCATCTCCAAAACCCAAATTAACTCCTTGACCAGCAAGAGGATGGACAGTGTGGGCTGCATCTCCAATAAGAACCACACGTTTTGATGCATAGGAATTGGCATGCCTTAAAGACAAAGGGAACACCATCCTTTCAGATGCCAACTTGGTCACTTTTGGAGGAATTTCAAAGAATTCATTAGTTGATATTGTTGCGTCCATTTTAAACCAAGAGAACATGTCCCGAGTTCCTAATAAGCCTGAGGTAGGACGAGGTCCATAACCATAATCTAAAGCATAATTCACATCCTTTAAAAATTCTTCCTCAGTAGTTGACTTGCGACTGTTTGACTCTGCCGGGCTCATGGTCCAAACAATATTGCTAAACTTATCTCCTATGGGTAGAAGAGCAATTGGACCTGTGGGTAGAAAACGTTGCCATGCACATACATTTTCAGAAGTATGCTCTACTGTGCAGATTATTGCATTCTGAGAGTAATTCCAGCCAGTCGTTTTGATTCCTGCTAATTCCCTAACATGTGATTTTCCACCATCAGCGCCAACCTTCAAAACAAGCATCTTTTATAAATATATATTAACTTATACCAGTCAGAGGGTTGCTAATTGTCTTCCAGAATGCAGTTAAGCAAAATTTTGTCACTGTTTATAGCAATGCAACATAACACATTTAAATTACCACCAACTTTGCATATAAGCTACTTCCATCACTAAGTTGCAGCTTTGCACCATGCCCTTGAGCAGATTGCGCAGATTTTGCATTCTCCTCCACTGTAGATCTAGAGCTTGTATTCAAAGTCATTGAACTTAACCTCGAAGGATAGATTGTTGTCTTGAAATCAGAATCCTGTCAAGAAGGTTGTCGTTCTCAATGTAATGTAACTGTATGCCTCAAAATGACAAATTTTACTCATACATAATGAAAGACGTAATGTTCTTAATGGGGAAAAAATGGAAGCAGACAAAAACATAGCTAAATTTACCGACTTGATGGTCCTAACATTAAAACATATGTCTGAACCAGCAAAACATCCAAGGATATAACAGTATTTCATCCCATTCACATTTAACACTAGTATTAGTAAGCTTACTATTCAGAGAGTATTCTAGCAGTCTGAATTGAAAGAAAAGTGAAGGCAAAATATGAAAAATTCAGAGTTTCTAGTTGATGAAGTTCCTAGCAGTTATAAATGATCTGGTCCTACTTCAACCACAGAAGCTAGATCAATAGGATTTCCCAGTCTTGTTAGGAGTTAAGGTTCCCAGCCAGGACATCTTAACATCATTTAAACAAAAAAGGTCATTTTTGTACAACAGAATAATGTGTTAGGAGAGAAGAGAATTGAAGAACATGAGCATGACTAAGAAATCCTAACGGTTTTTAATTATGAATAATGAACGACCCCCCAATTCGGAACACTGTCCAAATGGCTAAATGATCATAAAATTACTAACCGAATAATTACATACTGCATATCACAGACAGAAAATTCAAATTTATACCTTTACACATGACAGTAAGGCATTATGGAGCACTTTATTCTCTGCCACACACCTAAGTAATCAAGTTTTCCAATTAGAAATGGAATAGCTGTTTTATGAAAAACATAATGACGACATGTCCACACTTACCCTAGAAAGTCTTTATTTACATCTCTTGCATGATATCTAGCATATCCCAAACCAGTATAATCCCAGACCTGCGAAGAGATACCAAACAATTCATGAAATGTTGAATAGTAAAGTCTAGACAAAGCAAAATGCATCCTCAAGACAAGGAGAATCACCAGTCTCGAGGCAAGCACAAAAAATAAGGTTTAAATGAAGTTAGGTGCTTAATAAGTAAAGTGAATAAAACGTTACAGTCAATAATCAGCACCACCAAACCCTTATCCTACTACGCGGAGTTAGCTACCTCTGTCAACTGATACTTGAATTTAGAGAATAAAACTGATAGGCCGACATTATGTTTGTAACAGTCTACATATTGTCTGTATAAATTAGTGTTGGAATTGATTGCAAGGAATCAATCTCAGATACAATAATCCTAAATTGGTCCCTAGCTTATTACACTATATATATATGTGCGGTGAAGGTGTCATTTGAGTGTTGGTATCGGACCTGGAGACATGCTACGGCAGAGCTGTGTTTGTGTTTTATAGGTATTTGCACAACGTTTGTGTCAATTTCCTAAACATGCTTCTAATAACTATGCACTTTGAGAATCCATTTCCATTATTGAGTTATTTACAGGAGAAAATAATAACAGTGAATAGGAAAGAGAACAAAGTTACCTGCATTATATTAAAATAAGCATGTCTGTTTTGCTCAACATATTTCCAAGCACCAGCATCTGAAAGCAAACAAAAAGTATTTAAGGAAAAAGAACAGAGTAATAATTATGTGTTTTACTAAACAATAGAGGATGGTTTACATACTCTTATTTCGTTAAAATCAAATAATTAGAGGATATATTGTTTCTTTAAGTCAATTGTTGCCTATAAATCACTATACAATAAACATATGATATTTTATCTTAATTTTCAACACCCTCCACCAAGTTTGAGCATATCCATAAATCTACACCAAGCTGTATATATATATAGTTAATGCTTGGACTTCTCAAGGATTTGGTGAAGACATTGACCAATTGATCATTAGAGTTGGTGAGGTGACATTCTACTTCAATGTGTTTGATCCTTTCATGAAAAACAAGACTAAACACAATATGCAAGGCAGTTTGGTTGTCACATATCTATGCCATTTGCATAGTCTCTTCAACACAATATGCAAGATTTGAATTACAACATCCAAATTATCCTAGCAAGGAGAGCTCAAAAACTGGCTCCACACACTAACTGCAAAAGTAGTGCTTGGACAAGTGACAATGAGGTAATCACTCTCTTTCCTCCTCCTTTATATATTTGGAAATCATTCTCTTTTCTCCTCCTTTACTACTGCTGCCAATTTTCCTTTTATAATTGTTGCTAATGGTTCACAAACACAACTTTGCTGCATTGGCACTTCCCAAGCCCTCTCATCCCTTATTGATGACTTTGTTCTTCATGTCCCTAATTTCCCTTTTTAATTTATTGTTTGTCACGCTCACTTTCACTAAAAAAGAATGTTACAATGAAAGATTGGATATCAGGCCAAACGATTGGCATCAAATGTGAGTCACAGTCTTTACTATCTCTCTTCATCACGTATGTGCATCAATAGTCTTTCAAATAATGTTTCATGTACAACTAGGACATTTGGCGTTGAAAGAATTGCAGAAGATGGTGTCAAGTTTAAAACATTTGTCTACTTTGAATTGTGAATCATGTTAGTTAGAAGACGTGTCAAGTTTAAAACATTTGTCTACTTTGAATTGTGAGTCATGTTAGTCGAAGACATATTTGTCAATTCTTTCTTGATAATCTTAATAAACGAGTTTCATCTCTTTTTTTCTTAAGTTCACTCTAATATTTGGGATCCTACTTGTATTGTTACCCCATCTGATTTAAAATATACATACCTTTATTGATGATTATTCTAGATATACTTGGATTTGATTGATGAATAAGTGATCAGAAGTGTTTTCCATATTTCAAACCTTTTTTTAATGAAATGAAAACAATTTGGTATATCCATACGTGGTTTTCATAGTGACAATGCTTGTGAATATATGTCTCACCAATTCCAACAGTTCATGGCATCTAATGGTATTCTTCTCTAAACCTTGTGTCCTCATACTCCTCAACAAAATAGATTAGTCATACACAAAAACAAAGATCTTATTGAAACTACCAAACACTTCTTCACAGTCATATTCCTCACCGTTTTGGGGGGCATGTTGTCCTTACAACATTTTATCTCATTAACCAAATGTCATCATCTGTCCTTGATGATTGGGTACCCCACTCTGTCCTTTTTCCTCTTTCTTCTCTATACAGTCTTCCTCCATGTATCTTTGGTACTACATGTTTTGTATATGCCCTCACCTATTTAAGCTAAATTTTCCTCAGTCATTCAAATGTGTCTTCATCGGATATCATTGTTCTCAAAAAGGGTATCAATGTTTCTCTCCTAATCTTCATAGGTATTTTGTATATGTCGATAACTCTTTCTTTGAGCTTGTTCCATACTATACAATTCCCTTTAATGATGACATATATAGTCACTTTCCCACCACTTTCAATCTTCCTTCATCACTACCAAATGAGTCTAAATAACTCGAGATGCTTCTCTAGCATTTCTTGAGGTATATCAACGTTGTTTGTGGCTTTTTGAAATTCCAATACAAGACTCATCTTCGATGACTAATAACATAGAGGAGGCCATGCCTAATCCTTCCCTGACATAATCTGTTGTTCCGGATCTGATCTCCTAAAAATGATTGGCCTATTACTATTAGAAAAGGTATATGTTCTACCCGTAACCCTTCTACCCACTATACAAATCTCAATTATCACCAGCTCTCCACCATGTCTTACTTGTTCATCTTTATTATCTTCTATTCCCACATGTAAGTCCCCATGTGAAGCTTTATGTTATTCAAAGTAGTGACAAATGATAATTAATGAGATATGTGCTCTTCAAAATAGTGCAACTTGAGAGTTGGTTCTTCTTCCAAATGGAAAATCGATTGCTAGGTGTTGATGATTTTACACTCTTAAAACTAGACCAAATGGTAACATTGATAGCTATAAAGCTCAGCTAGTTGCCAATGGCTATAAATTGGACTGTGCTTCAGCTTGACATAAAAAAGGCATTTTTACATGGTAATCTTGATGAAGAAGTCTACATGGAGCAACCTTTTGGTTTTGTTGCTAGGAGAGTTTATATATGTATTATTAAGAATTTTTTTATTTATTTCCCGTGTCATATCTTTATTATTAGAAGATATCAAATCTCGTGTATTTATTATATTGTTTTTTTTTCTCAATATAAATAAAGCATCTGTATTGTTTCAGAATGCACGATTTCAACTCAATGTCTCTCTTGCTTTCCTACAGATTAACAGATACCACCATGTGTTTTAAGTGCTCAACAAAGGATGATTTATATAGCCTTATTACTTTGATTACAAATAATTAGAGGATATTTTGTTTCCTCTAAAGCAAAAACTTGTTGCCTATAAGCCACTATAAAGTAAATATTATCCTATCCTAATTTTCAAAAGTACTTGTAGACACTGTGTTTCCATCCCTATCATTATCATAGGAGCAAATGTCCAAGTACCTTTGATGCTAAAATTTCATTCATGTAACCTAAGCACTTACTTTAAACTCAAAAGTAAAATGTCATCATGTTCAAGTAATAACATTCACCCCTAGGTCCAATTACTTATTACTACTAACAATTATTTTATGCAAAGTGAAATAGTGCCCTCAAAGTGGGGGACACTGCAGAGAAAATAGAGCTAGAACTTCGACACACCAACTTTGAGGGCACAAAAGTGAATTGATACATTGTCCAATAAAGAGAATATATGGTGAGTTACGTGTATAATCAAGTTTGGATGTAGTGAGAATGGCATTGAGCCAAGTGTAAAGAAAAATACACATAGCTAGAGTTATGAAAATTAAGATTTTGTAAAATTCAATCCTTTCATAGGCACATGACAATGTGCAAATAAAACAATAATAGAATAATTGAGCATTGAACTTTAATGAGGAAGAACAGGAATGACAATCAGATCTCATAGGAGCCAGGAAACAATTCTTAGATTCATACAGCCCTTCAGGGGTTTACGTATTAATGATTTCCTGTGTCGAATTTGAATGTTGTTTTTCATGGCTAATTTAATGACTAATGAACGAACTTCCAGTTGCTACAAGTGCACTATTCAGTATGCATATTTAACATGTTCCTCTTTGTTCCCTCATGCTTTTGAAGTGGCTTTTCATTGTTCACTAGATAGGACTTTACAACAAAAAGGGAAAACAACTTTTTGCTGTATTTATATTTGGATAGGGGACTGCCTTCATATTTGGTGTCCTTATTCCATAAACTTTATATGCGAAAGGATAATGATAGTGGCTTCCCTTTTGAGTTCTTTTTATTGCTCTCCATTTCTACCATATAGAAGGATTTAGTAGGCATGTCATATTATTGGTTTATATAAATGTCTGTATGGGTCTACGTAAGTATGTATGTATGTATACACACACATCTATATATGTAAACTTTTAAATATGTAAAAATATCTCTTCTTTCACATGAACTTTTCTCCTTTTTCTCTAATATAAGTTTTTCCTTTTCTAACAAAGAAACAAGAGAAAAAGTGAGAATTAGTTTTGAAACCACAATAATAGTGATTATTGACTAACAAACCTTAAAGACATAATACCTTGGAGAAAAGATATAGAAGCAGGAGTTACTGTACTGACTCTTGGATCGGGGGGGTCTTCCTTCTTGATGCGCAAGCCACTACCCAGAGCCGGATTACTATCAATAATTGCAACGTTTAACTGCTTTGTCATTGGCAAACTTGCTGGAAGAATGAAACAATTGATCACAATTTGTCACAAATATACGCAAATTATAAATGCAAGCTTCAAATTTAATAGGCAGCCTTGTGAATGAGAAGTGAACAAGGTTGAGCCATATTCTTTGTAAATGATCACAAATAAATGGACTATCAGATAAATACATGCTACAATGCTCTCTTTGATAAAACTGAAGTTACCAAATACCAAACCTTTAAGGTGATTAAGATGCATTGAAATAACATCCTAAAAGCCTAACCATTCCTTTTTTAATTTCTCCTTGAACCTTACAAGAATAAAATCTAATTATGATTTAAAATGCTGCACAAAAAAATTAAATACTTCAACAATTTCTCATATCGAATGACTACAGGTGACTGCTTAGTATAATTTTATTGATAAAGTGGTGATCAGTAACCCATTAACATGGTTTGGAACAACCAAACTGGGTAGTTATAAAAGGCTATAACAAATAACAAACGATAGATCCAAGTAGGCAGAATCCAAACTAAAGCATATACTAATAATGTAACAGATTGTCAAATATTTTATGGATCCGAATCAGAATCAGTTTCAATAGTCACCACAAAGTTAGATGGAAAAAATGTATGAAACGTTTATTCAGTTTATTGACCTGAGATAAGGGTTTAAATAGGTGCAGATTGACAAAAAATTTAAACTCAGTAAAGACATGATTAGCCAAGGAATTTTGCTAAAGCTTATCTATCTATAGAAATTGAATCTAGAAAATATATGGCTTAGTCACACACCCATCTCCATGTAGATTATTACCTACCCAAGAAACAAGCGAGAGCCATGCCAACCATCCCTCCTCCAACAATAGCAATATCATGCTGTGGAATAACTTTGCTAATAGTCTGCTTCTTCTCATGCTCCTGCAAATTTTCAAGAATATGAATTGGGCAATTTTCATTTCATATTCCATAGTCTAAATCATTATCTTTCAATATAAACTAATATAATAATGTGATGCACAAAGGTGAGAGTACAGGATAAGTGATGATAATTGAAAGAGATTACAAAGAAGTTGAGAACTGAGCAATCTTAATCAATGTAACAAGAATAATCTACCAAAAGTAAAAATTAAGGTAAAGAATAGAAATTAAGGATATGATACTACACATCTACAATCAACCTCAACTTAGTAAAAGAAAAGAAGCATGTGACAGTTTTTCCTTTGCTGTGCTTGATATAGCCAGAGTGCTTGTTGTTCAAGGAAATGATGACAAGTTGCCCCAACACAAAAATGATTCCAGCCTGAATTAATTGCTAGAGTTTATTGATCACATGAGTGAGGATAGCTGCCCAACTTAATAGTTATGCTGATCTGTGTTAATGCGAGAGCTCCTCACGTGGGAGTGCGATGGTAAGCTGCTCAACTTTGGTGTTTCCTTTTGGTTTGTAGTTGATGTGGCTTCAAAAGAGTTGGTGCAAACACAGTGGTTGAAGAAGATACTTGATTACTATCATAGGTTGTAACCCAAGAGTCATTAGTATAGCCTAGTGAGTGCCGACGTGGAAATTTCTAAATGGTTGTTTCCTCCGAGAAAATGGAGCAGCTTAGATTTTGAAGAAAATAACATATCTTACCAATAAGTTCATCCTGTGCCAACATCTTTACAGTCATCCATAATTAAATTATATCAGAGCAAGAGATATATATACAGTCATCCAAAATGAAAGAACTACACTACCACATATGTCTCTGATCAATACCAACAAAATGACATTAAAACAGCACAGCATCTTCAACCAGCAATTTTCAGGACTCTTCACTTGGAGTTTCTTTCTCTGTGTCACTCCTATTCCTTCCCTGATCTGCACTTCCTTCATCATCTTCTTCTTTGGTTTCTTCTGAGCTCGAGCTCCCATCAGATGATATCACATAAGGTACTGCTGAACCTTTGTGCTTAGCCCCTTTTTTTATTACTACTGTTTTAATTCGAAAAGATCTTCTAAGAGGGCTTGGATGATCTTTCTTTTTAGCAGGAACTTCAGCAATAACATTTTCACCACTTTCCTCAGTATTAGCATTCTCTTCAGCAGTTTCAGCAACTTCCGCAACAAAACTTTCAGCCTTGTCCTTCGCAACCTCAGCAATTGCTTCAGCTTCTTCTGCAACCTCAGCAGTTGCCTCTGCTTTTTCCCCAGCTTCCTCATTCTTCTCAACTTCCTCATTTTTCTCAACTCTCGCAGTGCTTTGCGCCTCGTGACAATCATCAAAATTCTCCCCTCCTACTGAGATTGGCCGGTCCCCTGGCCAATTCTTCATCATTCATATAAGCATTATCCCTCATTGCATGATACATTTGCAACATAAATCTACATAGAGTACTCTGTTGCTCTTCCAAGTGCAAAATATACCGCATCAATTTCTTCTCAACAGCTTCCAAGGTAGGTTCAGACATTGCAGCTGGTGGGCTGGGAATTTGATTCCTCTGCTCTGAACGCTCTTCTGGATTGGTGCAATGGTGATCAATGAACTTTTTGTCAATTGGAGTTCTTATTTTTGCCCTTGGTTCAACAATGATCCCATTTTCAGCACACAATCCAGTAATCAATGCAGGGAATCCCAATGTCCCTAGCCTTTCTGCCCCCCGAACTCGCTCCCAGTCCACTGTTCTCTGGATCTCATCTGAAATTATGCGAGCTACGTTGATGGTATAATCATCCTGAATCATTGAAAATAATAAGTTGCTCCTAGCAACATTGATGTCAGACACATGACCTATTGGAACAACATTGGCTAACATGAATGTTAGCCATACTTGCGATAGCGTTCGCATGTCTCCCCTCCTGATGCGTGTTTCCTTTTCAGATGCTGCAATCTGATAACCTTTGCCAGGCATGCATAATGCCGCTGCCACTTTTCGGTTACTGAACCCTTTCTTTCGGCTACACAGACGCTGATAGTGGCATTTTTCTTCTTGTCTGGGAAAAGGGTTTCCCAAAAAATCATCAATGGCTTGTGGACTGTAAGAAATCCACCTTCCCCTCACCATTGTTTTCCTGTGGCTTCTATCCTGCCTTTCAGCCCAGGCATTCGCATAGAATTCCCTAATAACTTTTTCGTCAAACCTCCACATCGGTTCTGCTAACTTCTTTTAGTTTCGCCTCAACACCCCATCAGAAACGTATCACAATCTCTAGGTTTTAAGTCCACCCTTCTCTCAGGCAGGAATCGCCACTTAGTAAGTTCCTCATATCTTTGGAACTTGTTTTCATTCAGAAATTTCCTGGCTGTGCTTTGCTTGTGAAAGCTCGTCGGTTCGTCTTCCTCAGGAGTTTGAGAAGAAATGGCGTCATCAAAGAAGGGTTCGTCAGCCCTTCGTCTCTTTTTCGGTCGGACGGGAGCAATGTGCTTTACTCGTGGCATTCTTCCTACAAACCAAGGTTAGTACACAAAGAAACTCAAAGCCACTCACTATTCTCAACTATACCAGTAACTGAAACCCTCAAAAGCCCTAAAATCACTCTAACCGCAAACCCTAACGACTCAAATCCACTAACTTCTCCTCCTATAACTACAACACAACGTAGATTCTCAATTACAATGCAATAGTGGTAGCGAGAGAGAAAAAAATTTTGCAAATGGAGTAGTGATCTTACCTGAGTTCCAAAGGTTTGAGTTTTAGGGCAGAGAGAAAGTCGAGAGCAAAGATGAGAAAGAAGAAATGAGAGCGCAATTAAAAAGTCACTGACTGAAGTGACCTTGTATCACAAGGCACAATCCAATAATGTTGCACTAGTCTGCGCTAAGTGATTTCTAGCTCAAGCGCTGGGCCTAGCTCAATCTATAGGCCCATTACCCAGCCTCAAAATTTTCTAAAAATCTAAAATTTATTTATTTATTTATATATTTATTTTTTTTAATTTTTATTTTTCAAAAATATACTACTTAAAAATGAAACTAAATCCTAAGAATTAACAAATTAAAACTGGATTGCCTTTCAGCTAGCGCTCGTTTAACGTCATATAGCTTGACGCCGGAATTTCATTCCTCCAATGTGATCACTGAAATGAGTTTCTCAACTTCACCCCCTTTGTAATGTTTCAGCCTCTGCCCATTAACCATCCAACTCTTCTGAGTTTTTGCGTCCTCAATTTCAATTACACCATAAGGTTTAATCTGCTTGACCATAAAAGGGCCTGACCATCTTGACTTTAATTTACCAGGGAACAATTTCAACCTGGAATTGAATAAAAGAACAAGCTCCCCTGGTTCAAAGTTCCTCTTCAGCAATTTTCTGTCATGATAAGCCTTGACTCTCTCCTTATATAGCCTTGATGACTGATATGCATTCAGCCTCATCTCTTCCAATTCCTACAGTTGTATCTTCCTCTGTTCAATAGAAGCCTTTGAATCAAAATTCAACCACTTCAATGCCCAGAAAGCTCGATGTTCCATTTCCATAGGAAGGTGACAAACCTTCCCAAAGATTAATTGAAATGGAGATATTGCAGTAGGTGTTTTATAAGCTGTTCTATGGGCCCATAGTGCCTCATCTAGCTTTATAGCCCAATCTCTGCGTGATGCTGACACTGTTTTCTCCAGAATTCTCTGCACTTCTCTATTAGACACCTCTGCTTGTCCATTAGTTTGGGGATGATAGGCTGTAGCTATCTTGTGCTTCACCCCAAAATGTGCAAATGCCTTCCTTAATTGTGCATTACAAAAATGAGATCCTCCCTCACTGATCACCACTCTTGGAGTACCAAACCTGCAGAATATGTTTTTCTTCAAAAATTTGATCACTGTTTTTGCATCTGCTTTCTGAGTTGGAATTGTTTCCACCCAACGTGAGACATATTCCACAGCCAACAAAATGTATTCATTTGAGAATGAACTAGGCAGGGGGCCTATGAAATCAATCCCCCAACAATCAAATATTTCAATTTTCTGAATATTCCTTAGGGGCATCTCATGTCTCTTTGAGATAGTTTCTGTTCTTTGGCAATTATCACAATGCTGCACATGCATATGAGCATCTTTGAATAATGTTGGCCAGAAAAATCCTGACTGTAACACCTTAGCAGCAGTTCGCTCCCCATTAAAATGTCCCCCATAAGGAGAATTGTGACAGTGCCATAGTATATTCTGAGCTTCCCTATTAGTCACACATCTTTTCATCAAATTGTCAGCACCTATCTTGAACAGATAAGGATCATCCCAGATGTACTGGTTTGAATCCTTTAACAACTTTCGCCTCTGCTGCCAGTCCATGGTCTCAGGTATAATTCCAGCAACTTTAAAATTGGCCATATCAGCAAACCATGGCCTTTCTTGCACTACTAATAATTTCTCATCAGGGAATTCATCCAAAACTTCAGATTTCCTAGCAGTAATCTCTTCATTGGCTAATCTGGATAGATGATTGGCTACATGATTCTCGCTTCCTTTCTTATCTTTAATTTCCAGATCAAATTCCTGGAGTAGCAACATCCAACGAATTAGCCTGGGCTTTGAATCTGGCTTGGTTAGCAAGTACCTGATAGCAGCATGATCAGTGTAAATTATCACTTTAGAGCCTATAAGATAAGCTCTAAACATCTTCAATACCTGATAGCAACAACGTCTTATTGATATCTGGATCAAATAACAACTGTTCTTCTTTCCTTTGATTTCTCAAACGCATCAACCGCTGTCTAACAAGAGATTACGATCACAAGAAAAATCAGTAATTCACAATACAATTGATACAAAATTCAATTTTCAATTCTTCACCATTCCCCGGCAACGGCGCCAAAAACTCAGAAGAGTTGGATGGTTAATGGACAGAGGCTGAAACATTACAAAGGGGGTGAAGTTGAGAAACTCATCTCAGTGATCACATTGGAGGAATGGAATTTAGGTGTCAAGCTATATGACGTTAAACGAGCGCTAGCTGGAAGGCAATACAGTCCACAAGCCATTGATGATTCTTTGGGAAACCCTTTTTCCAGACAAGAAGAAAAATGCCACTATCAGCGTCTGTGTAGCCGAAAGAAAGGGTTCAGTAACCGAAAAGTGGCAGCAACATTATGCATGCCTGACAAAGGTTATCAGATTGTAACATCTGGAAAGGAAACACGCATCAGGAGGGGAGACATGCGAACGCTATTGCAAGTATGACTAACATTCATGTTAGCCAATGTTGTTCCAATAGGCCATGTGTCTGACATCAATGTTGTTAGGAGCAACTTATTGTTTTCAATGATTCAGGATGACTATACCATCAACGTAGCTCGCATAATTTCAGATGAGATCCAGAGAACAGTGGACTGGGAGCGTGTTCGGGGGGCAGAAAGGCTAGGGACATTGGGATTCCCTGCATTGATTACTGGATTGTGTGCTGAAAATGGGATCATTGTTGAACCAAGGGCGAAAATAAGAACTCCAATTGACAAAAAGTTCATTGATCACCATTGCACCAATCCAGAAGAGCGTCCAGAGCAGAGGAATCAAGTTTCCAGCCCACTAGCTTCAATGTCTGAACCTACCTTGGAAGTTGTTGAGAAGAAATTGATGCGGCATATTTTGCACTTGGAAGAGCAGCAGAGTACTCTATGTAGATTTATGCTGCAAATGTATCATGCAATGAGGGATAATACTTATATGAATGATGAAGAATTGGCTAAGGGACCGGCCAATCTCAGTAGGAGGGGAGAATTTTGATGATTGTCATAAGGCGTAGATCACTGCGGGAGTTGAGAAAAATGAGGGAGTTAAGAAGAATGAGGAAGCTGGGGAAAAAGCGGAGGCAACTGCTGAGGTTGCAGAAGAAGCTGAAGCAATTGTTGAGGTTGCGAAGGACAAGGCTGAAAGTTTTGCTGCGGAAGTTGCTAAGGAAGTTGCTGAAACTACTGAAGAGAATGCTAATACTGAGGAAAGTGGTGAAAATGTTATTGCTGAAGTTCCTGCTAAAAAGAAAGATCATCCAGGGATCTTTTCGAATTAAAACAGCAGTAATAAAAAAAGGGGCTAAGCACAAAGGTTCAGCAGTACCTTATGTGATATCATCTGATGGGAGCTCGAGCTCAGAAGAAATTGAAGAAGATGATGAAGGAAGTGCAGAACAGGAAAGGAATAGGAGTGACACAGAGGAAGAAACACCAAGTGAAGAGTCCTGAAAATTGTTGGTTGAAGATGCTGTGCTGTTTTAATGTCATTTTGTTGGTATTGATCAGAGACATATGTGGTAGTGTAGTTCTTTCATTTTGGATGACTGTATATATATCTCTTGCTCTTATACAATTTAATTATGGATGACTGTAAAGATGTTGGCACAGGGTGAACTTATTGGTAAGATATGTTATTTTCTGTGTTAAATGTGTTTGATATGTTGAGGTTGAGTAAAAAGGGATTGGTCTGTTAATTGAAAATTCTGCATGCATATAAGTAGAGTAGTCTTGTTTTTGAGCTTGAGCTAGCAGTCACAACATATTAGGAGGACAATAGGATATTGGGAGGATTGCCATTAACATTGATTGACAGGATATGAGGAAATGATGCTGAGAGAGGAGTGATACACTGAGAGTATATTGTGAGTGCATACTTTCTTGACATTGATTGTTACTTGATTTTGTTAGGATAAGATTGACTCTCTGTTGATAAGAATGAAGAAGGCAAGTTGTTGAATGAGAGCAAACTATAACTAGAGCCAAAAAGCTACCTGGTGAGATGAGAGGAATTCAATTGCAAACCCATTTGTGTCTATCATATTATTAAAACCTTGAGCCATATGTTTATGAAAACCACCTTGGGTATGAATAGTTAGAAAATTGTAGTAAAACTTTGGAGAAAAGATGATTTTTGGACTTAAAAGATTGTGGCTGTTCTGAGGAGGCTAAGATAGATTTTCTTACTAATGTACCTACTGAAAAAAAAATAATAAAAAATAAAAAATAAAATTAAAGTCTCAGTGAATTCTCAGATTTTATACTTAGTATCTGAGAGGATGAAAGAAAATAAAAAGGGGTACACAGGAAAAGTCACCAAGTTGCGTAAGCTACAGTTATAGCCTAAGCAAAAGAAAAGTAGAAAGATACAGTAACCACATATTATTTCAAAGGAGAAGATAGTTCAGGAATTTCTGGTTGAGGTGGATCCCCACATTATTATTCAAGTTGTATCTATAATTTTTAAAGTTATTCGTGCATTTTGTGTTCCAAGAAAAACCAAAAGTTTTTTTTTAGCCTGGCCACGTTATATCCTTTAGAAAGACCTTCTGGCTCATTCAATACAAGGTTGATTTGTTTTGATAAATGATTAACAACTTTTGATAGAGAGAAGTATGTGACTTGAGAGTGAAACAATGGTGAGAAGTGTGTTAAAATTCTGATATATGAAACTACAAGTGATAGTTTGGAAAGTGAGAATTGCTTGAAAATTGTATGTGGGTTTTAAAAATCTGGAGGAATTGGTTTTAAATGTCTTGCTTGAGGACAAGCAAGAAACTAGGGGGGGAGAATTTTGATAGCTGTTAATTATAGGTTGGATTTAGGAAGATTTGGTTGATTTTGTTTTTAATTCTGTTTTAGTTTGAGATTTTATTTAACTAATTTGGTTTTAATATGAGGTTTGTTAGATATTTCGTTTTTAATTAGTTTTATGTTGCAAAGAGCGGATTTTGTGGAAAATTAGGTTCAAATTAAAATAAGAAAGAGAATGGGTACAAAATTAAAGGAAAAGGGACGTAAGTGACTTTTCGCTGAAGCGAGGGAGATAGCTTGGGCTAAAAATCCACTTAAAACTGTTATGAAGCTTAATTTCAAGGGCAGTAGTTAGAGTGCAAATCATGAGATAACGGCTCAAAGTAACCAACTGCAAAGTGCGAACATTATAAAAGGAAGGATAGGGCAATGAAAAGGATCATCCATCACCTATCATTTCTCATTTGTGGGAACGCTCTCCTAGCCGTCGTGATCAAGATCTTTCTTTTCTTCTTCTTTTGTATTTTCATGGCTACCATGAGTAGCTAATTTTCTTCGTCTTGGGATTGGGATTGAATGTAATTTCTGCACTTCAAATGTATTCTTGATATTTATTTGATATTGTTTTATTCAATTTATCTTTGTTTAACATTTTATATTAAATTGTCATACTTTAAATTTCTCTTTGTGACTGAAAAGCATTTTTTGGAATTAGAACCAAATGTTAATGCATTACATTTATAAGTTCAGGAATGAATTATAGAGTCATGACTGCATATAGCAACTGATCTTAATGATAATTAAATTATTCTAATAACTAAAAATAGAAGTTAGAAAATTTAGTTTATGAAATTCAATGCTAGAGAAATCAGATTTTTATTTGCGCAAATTGATAATTGGAAAAGACAATATTGAATTCGGTTAAGAGTATATGAGAATGGAGAATATTATTATTCAATCCCAAGACTTTTATTCTTATTAATTTTATCTCGTTTAACTACTTTTTGTTACGTTTTCTTTAAATCAGTAAACAAACTCATTATTATTAATTGCTTTTATTCACCATTTATTGATATATATATTTGGTTTTCAATTAAACTCCGTTTCCTGTGGAAACGATACTCATCCTATTTATTATACTACTTGAGGACTCAGTACACTTGCTGATAATCCGTTAACAATTACTATCATAGGTTGTAACCAAAGAGTTATTAGTATAGCCTAGTGAGTGCTGATGTGGAAATTTCCAAATGGTTGTTTCCTCCGAGAAAATGGGGCAGCCTAGATTTTGAAGAACTTTGAGAATTCTCAAAATCTATTCTACAGTGAGCAGAATTTCTGAGATAAGCAAATTCTTTTAGCTTTTATGTTGAAAAGAATTTATTCTAGGTGTGGGACATACAAAACACATCTACTAATCTATATTTATATATCAATAGATGTAACATCATAACTATTGTTCAAAAAAATCAAATTACCACAACATACTTCTAAAGTATCATCCCCAAATGCAAATCAATTTGTTTAGCCTAATCAATTATCTCAAAATCCATTCTTTCCACGTCAATTTTTTGAAAGTCAGTGCTACCAATACCTAAATGAACATTCTGTGAGTGGGTAAGGGGTCATTGCCAATAAGTTTGGTTGAGAGATCTTGCTTTTCGGTCTGCGAAGTTGTGATTTGAAGACTTGGGGTACTAGTAGAGGATCTTTGGTTGGGTTACTGGGTATTACGGTGATGTGAACTGGAGACCAGCTTGAGAATCGAGGTAACCAATGATGAGAAAGACCAAAGACATCTGAATCTGTCTCAAGTGCTTGAAATGTTCATGATCAGCATTGAAAGGTTTTCTTAGTCAAGTGTAGTACTAGTTGCCTGATATTGCTTGTTGAGATGGGTAGAGTTTTCATATCTTGGTGTTTTTCCTTTCTGCTTGTAAATTGGCTACTTGAACCAAGAGCTTGCAGCATGAGTGAGAGGACTGTAAGGGAATGTTATATGCTGTCTTTCTATTTAATCATCCAAACCAAAGGGTATTGCGTCTTTATGCTTTTAACAATTAACAATACAGCAGCACGCAACCGTGGGATAGAGGAAAGTGAGATGAACTCTACTTTAGATATTTTAATACAAACTAAAATTTCGACTACACATATAAATACTCAAATAAAATTAAGGAAATTCATGATAAATAAGTCACAGTTTACTGAGACAATCACAGTCAATCTAGGAACATGTAATTTAGTCAAAAGAATGAAAGATAATGAAAGTAAAAGAAAAAGAACACCACAAATTAAATAAAAATGAGCAGATTGTGAACTGGGAAGTTTAAAGAAATAAGATAGATCAGAACACAGGAAAAAAAATGTCTTGAAAGTGTAAAAAGGAACAAAGGTAACTTTTCGTGGAATGGCCAAGGAAGAGGGTTTCAAATCCTACTTTTGGTTCTGAAGCAAAAATTTCATTAGAAAATAGGGGAAAAATCACAATTCAACTCAGAACCCTTAAACAAATATTATTATAGTGGCAAAAGTGGGATTTTAAAGAACTATATCAAGGTAGTGCTACTATAGCATGCAAAAAACCATTATTTCAGGCACTATGAGCACTATGGGAAACGGCTCCACACCGCTGTTTGAATCACATAGAAGCCTAGGGCTGCTCCACTCCACTACTCCGCCACAGTGCTACTGCAACTATAGCACAGTATTGACTACTTAGGAATAAATATTCTGGTCTAAGGTAATCTTCTATAGTACATTTTTGGATGTTGATTATTGATAAAACAGCATAAATATTTGCAGCCACCTTCTCTGTTGTCCCAGACATGCTCCTTGAGATCCCAATTGTTTCTCATCAGTTTTAATATAATTCAGATCTGAATTTCCAGTAAGATCAAAATTGGTTCTCCTGGAAATATTCAATTTTCTGTTATACTAAAAACTAAAATACCAAATATATTCCTCAAAACTTTTCAAAGAGGTTATTCATAACAATTATGACAAACTCAAACCCCAACCAGATTGTGTAAAACAGTGACTATAAAATTACAATCTGAAACTGATAATCATCTGAAAGCTCATCTATATGCCATTAAGTATCCCATCACAACAGAAAGTCTCCAGTAAGTCTAGCCTACGATATGATTGTTCCCTATAAGTATCAAAGGAAATAGGTTGCATCTTTCAATGAACATTAAAAAGTAGAACTCCTCAATCTTCCAAAGAAGAAACTTGGAGAGCTGGATCACCAAAACAGGGTTACAATCTTCAAGCATATCCACACCAAATGGTCAATTTAGAAACACAAGAATCAAGCCCGTTTGATCAAATTATCGAGCTAAAATTTGTAGTTTCCAATCTATAGCAAAAATAACTATCCCCGTATTGCTCTAACACCATGTAAATGAATTCAATTTTGTACACACACTATAAACAAGTATAAAATTAGAATTATTGGTATGATATGTTGTATACTTACACTGGACGACACTCCAATAGTGGAAGCAGCAACTTTCACACCCTCGGTACAAAAATACTTTCTTGGAATTTTGAGGGCACAGACGTTCGAAATGCTCTTCTTCATCACTCTAATACACCAGTTACAGAGTCAGAGCCAAAACAGAAACACAAATAGGAAGATAGAAAACCACTATAAACCACTATAAACCACATTCCCATGCTAACATACGAAGAAACAAGACGAAAGAAAAATTATTTGAACGCAAAAAAAAAAGTGATTAAAAATATCGGAACATAGAAATGCATACATACCTGTTCATTATGTGAAGAAGGAAATGGTGGAATACAAGAAGGAAGAAGAAGGGTTTAGTATTTAAGGAACTGGATTTCAAACCATGAAAGGGGCTACGCTCTCCGCTTTCGAATCAATTAGCAAAATCGCGTTTAAGGAGAAAAAATGCGATGCGCTTAATTGAGTTTGCGGCAAATGGAAAGTGATTTTCCTTTTCTTTCTTCTTTGTTCGAAGGACTTAAGTGTTAAAATTTAGTTTTATCCACTAATAATTTTTTGAAGGAATATTCTTACCTAAATTTTTTTAACATTTTATTATTAATTTTTACAGATGTTATCTATCTGTTAAATTTCTAACAAAACAATGACTTGTCGTTATAAATTTAAAAAAATTAGGATGGCATTATTTTATTACCAAATTTTGCAAAATAATATTACATTAACCTTATTTACGTTTATTTATTTATTTATTTATTTTCTTATCACTTCATTAGACATTTAATAAATTATTAAAATAAATAAATAAAAATTTCATAGTAAAATACACGAAAATTTGTGTTATAAAATCTGTGAAACAATGATAGTCAGTGAAAAAAATATAAAATTGTTATTTTATATTTGTTATCAATAATTATGCCATACAAAATAAAGCATATAAACATTCATGTTCAAATGTATCCATGTCTCAAGAAGGATTCGGCCATGCATGATTGCAATTTGATAAGAGGAAATAAATAATTTTGCATTAAATTGTGGTAAATGTGTAAACTAATTTTTTTTAGATCCATAAACAGAAAAATTATAATTGAGTTTGAAAAATGTTGTCAAAAAAACGTAAAGCTAGTGAGTTTAGGAATTTGAGGATGGGATTATAAAATAGTGCAAAATTTTATCACCTTAGACAAAGTAATTAAGCGTTCATGTTTATAAACTTTGCCATGTTTAATAGCAAACTCTTTGATACTCAATTTAAATCACAACAAATGGTAAAAGAATTAAAAACTAGTCTGCATGGGTTATTGTAGAAGAACAAACTATGTACTTAATCACCAGTTAATTATTCCCTAATTGAAGAAAAAAAAATAAGAATTAAGATATAATATAATAGTTAGTTTACAAAGTAGAAAAGTTAATAAATATAATAATGACGAAAAACAAATTTAAGATAATTAGAATTTTTATCTAATTTAAATAAATAATATATCCATTATTTAATATAACTAAAGTAGTTATCTATTAATTTTTATTTTTATTCAATTTTTTTTAACAATTTGTAATTTATTAAGAACTTATAATTTATTTTCTATATATTAATTTTGATATAATTTATTATAAACCAAATAATATTATTCTTAAATTTAATTATTAGTTAAAATAATATAATATAAATTTGAATTAATTATTTGCTTTAATACGCGTCATCATCTAACTTTATAGTTGTAATATACGAGATATCCCTACCAGAAATAATAATGTTCAAAATAGAATATTTATAAACTTTCGGAATATTTAATATAGATGCATTCTTACACTTATACTTGAATCCAAGTACCACTGATTAATAATTAAAACAACATAATCTAATTAATTCATACACTTCTTTTCTCTTATATATATATAAGTTGAGAAAAAGGAAAATAAAATAAATATTTTTCATAAATTACAATTACTTATATATAAGTTAATTTATTTAAATTCTCTCGTAAAATTTTTCTAAACTTTCATTTTACAAGAATTACATATACTAATTTTAATCTATGAAAAACGCCTTTTAGTTTATTTTTCTATTATAAAAATTCTTAAATTAGAAATTTATTCCAATATATCTCTAATTATATAATTTCTCTAAGTTTTTATCTTTCAAATTTTAAATAAACTAATTTTAATTTATAAAAAGTTATGTTACAAAAGTTCTTAGAAAGAAATTTATTCCCATATATGTATATAATTATGAGAACAGAAAAGATGTCACATGTCTACTTACCCAACACACAAAGCTTGTGGACTATATATAACTACACAGTTCAATCAAAACCAACAATTGAGACAATGTCTTACGCTTTAACATAGTTTCAAAGTTGTTTCAACTGCAGCTTCCATGTTCAAGATCAAAGGGTGGTTTGGTAGAAGCATGAACACACTTTTGGCATAATAAATGGTATTTCAAGTGTAAACGCTGACTCTTACTGCATTGGAAGGTCCTGTTTTGTTAGAATCAAGAGGGAAGAAAAAAGGGTAGAGTTCATATCGAACATAGCAAGAACTGTATAGCACTCTACACCCTTTACGGTTGCTGCAAAAATTGGGGAAGTTGTTCACTGCAATAGCCAAACACTGAGCACAAGCTATTTGAGACAAGTCCCTTGTGCATTGCACCAATGCATAGAGTGTCAGAAATGGGGACAACACAGATTTTCCCTTCCCAAGCCCTCCCTCTTTAGGCACCACAGCTTGTGCCTTAATGTGGTTCATAAGAGCCCCAAGCTCCTTGTTAAAAGCTTCAGGGTCAGTTACAGTTTCAACATTGAAATAGAATATACCAAAAGATGTATCAACCTCACCAAAGAAACTCTTGTTGCTGAACCTTAGAAAGCAATAGTCATACCAAATCCTTGCATCAGCTTGGTTTGGACAGCGTTGAAGGATTTGCTTTGTGGCATCATGAATACAAGTGGAGCAATCTTGAGTGCTCACATCTCCTCTACACTGAGCCAATGCATAGACTTTGTCTTGGTCTTTTCCATAAGTGGTGGCAACAAAGCCAGTGGAGGGAGTTTTGAGGGCTAGTTCTGCCAATAGTTTGTCAATATTGGCAGATAGTTTTCCTCCACTGCTGATGTTGGTGTTTCTATTGCAGAATTCACCTAAAGGGTCAGCAGCTTTTGCACCCCAAGTGCATAGGAGCAAAAAGAACATGGCTTTGTATGAGAAATACATATTATTTTACCATTTTAGCTGAGCTAAGTGCTTCTTATGAGGAAAAACTAATCTGGGTCATGGTGGAACGTTGAATTGAATGCTTCACGCAGACATTTCTGACATTTGTGAGCCATGATTGATGGAGGATGCAGGAATCATTGTCATGCTTCGTTGACTTGTGCAATCGGAGAAAGTGATCAAGATATCCGTGATAATATGCGATGAGGCCAATAATGTGTCAATAATTTAAAATTGTTACTATTTTTTTTTATAATCCGGTAATTTTTGATAATGATTAATTTTAGAAATGGGGTTTGATTGAAACTTTAAAATATTTGAAAATTTGATCTCACTGCTAATTAGCGTTAAGAGGGGTTATTTAATAGTTTAAAACTATGTTCACAGATATTTTTATAAGTGTTTAAATCAATAAGGACTTGTATATAAGTAATAAAAAATAACGTTAAACATTATATAGTTTATATTGATTCGGTGTAATTTGATTTATAGCTAGTTTTTTTTATTATCGAATACAAAAGGTTCCACAAATCATAACTGATTATAAATATTTTTTTTGTCAGTTTTAATTTAAATACAAGTAGGTAAAACTACTTTTTGATTATATGCTTATCTTCTTTCGAAGTAAAATATGTGCATATTATGTCATTTCTAATCGAATGCACAAAATTATTTCTAATCATATAACAAAAGTTATTTGGTATTTATAAAAAAAATATATGAATTTAAACACTTATTGTTATAAAGTCAAATCTCACAATATTAATTTACAAACAAAGATTACATACTAAAGTTGTCCAATGGACAAACATTTGTAAAAATACTAAAGAAGCTTAGCAAGACTTTTTCTAGTGACATGCACATATCACATGTACATAGATTACATATATTATTTTTCATTACATTAGTCAATATCATGGCTTTGCTTTTATTTATAGATGTACTAAAAAGAGTTGTTATAACTTGTAAGCTATCATTGTCCTTTATGTAAAAACTTTTCAAAATATGTTTGATTTTATATTGACACATAACTAAAATACAAACTTAAAGCTTAGATATGTTTGTATTAGAATCATATTCGGTAATGGTGAGTCTACTTCCTTTTAAAGATAGACCTTCTTGTATTTTATCAAATACATTTTTTAGTATCCACATGTTAGCATTGTTTACTGATTTGAAATACATTTTATCTTTGTTATTTTTGTCTGACTCTTCATCAAACTTTATTTAGTCTTCTCAAGCTTGCATTTGGTGCTTTAATAAACTTACATCTATTCTTTATGCATTTAACACCTTTTAGTAGACTCCGTTTACTCTTCAGATAAATTTCGTTTAAGTTATATATGTGTTTAATCTTATTTTGCATTGTGTCTAAAACTTACATATGATCAATTTTATTGATTTGTAAAGTTCTACACACTAAATAATTTTGTTAAACAACTAAAACATGAGATTATTTGTTATCATCAAAGCATAAGTATATTGAAAAAAGTCTTTGAGAGTTTATACCTGTGATGAGTGCCTATATGTGTTTTAGGAGATAAGATCATTTAAAAATGACTTTAATTTAGATATGAACCATGAACAACATTGTATTTGATAGGAACTAAAAACATTTGGTAAAACATTTTGTAAATAGATTCTAAACAAATTTCACTGATTAAAATGATAAGAAAACACTACAAAAACTTTCTGAATTATTTACAAAAATTACATATGGATAAAAATTCATATGTAAAATTTGCATTACATACCAATCAGCATTACATACACAATTACCCACAGATTCAAATTTGTATGTAAAATCAACATTACATGCGAATTTTTATATGCAGATTTGCATTCAAAGTATAACATACAGATTTAATCCATATGTAAATTCATATATAATATAATCCATATTAAAAATTAGTATTACATATGAATTTGTATCCATATGTAAAATTAACACTAATACGAATTTTTACATACGAATTTGTATCCAGAGTATTACATACGGATTTAATCCGTATGTAATATAAATATTTACATTATTGTTATTATTATTGTGAATATAATATTATTATTAATATTATTATCATTGACATCATTATTAATAATAATATTATTAATATTATTATAATAATATTATTATTGTCATAAATACTATTAATAATATTAATGATTATTATCGTAATTATTATTAATATTAACATTATTATTATTATCGTTATTAATAATAATAATATTATTATTACTATTATAAAGGCTAATATTATTTTTATTATAATATAATAAAATTAGTAATATTATTGATATTATTATTGTTAATATTTTTATATTATTAGTAGTATTATTACTATTATTAATATTGTTAATAGAATATTATTATTATTATTATTATTAATGTCATTATTAATAATATTATCAATATTATTAATAATGCTAATATTAATATTATTATTAATTATAAAAGTCATAAGCATAATAACAACAACAATAATAATAATAGTTATAATAAGAATGCTAATAATTATATTGTTACAACAAAGTTATTTTGGTTCAGTGGTAAGCTGAGTTTTGTTGATGTATGTGGGACTTGAGAGTTTTAATCTCACTTGTTGCACATTATTTATAATATTGATAATGTTTATAAAATTAAATAAAATAATAATAAAAATGATCTTAAAAAATAGATATAATAATAGTAAAAATAGGATATAAAAGTAGTAAGAAAATCGAAAAAAAAGCTGTAAATAAAATTAAAAAAATATTCGTTACATATAGAATGAATCTGTATGTAAATTACATAGGGATTTGTTCGTATGTAATAAGCTCATAGGTAATTTATATATGAATTTTGTTCGTATGCAATTTTATTTTTTTAGTGAAAGAAAGTTTATACACTGAAATTCAAGAACATTTAAATCAATGGAAAGTGAATGAAACTCCATGAATAATGTTGTATTTGTCTTGAACATGAAGTTTGAAATAGAGAAAACAAAGAACATTTCGAGAATAACAAAATATAAATGCTGGAAGAGAATAGGAATAAGAAACACTTTTTAAGAAGAAGATAAGTACACAAAGAAAATCACCACTTAGAATTTAAAAAACTAAAGATAAGATTCATGAAATGAGGAACATACCTCAAGAATAAACTACAAAGCTTGAGAGAATTCTTAGAAATTTCTAATTCAAGGTATGAGTTATCTAACAAATGAGAGGATACATGTTTATATAAGCTAGCAAGAGAATAGAAAGAGTTTGAGACTTGTCTGGTTGGTGCATATACCTTCCAAATAAGGTCCTTACATGAAATATGAAGAGTCTAGGACTTGTTTAGTTGGTAGACATAATTTGTCAACCAAGACCCTTATATTTGAGAGCTAACTTTATGCCCAAACTAAAGTGTCTTAAAATTCTACTTTAAAGAAAGAAAACATAATTTTTAAATTTTTATTTACAAGGAAATTAGAGTAAATATTTAGAGAAATATTTTTGATATTTTCTTTTAATCTCATTTGCATTCTTCTTATGAATCTTCCTTCATAGTCTTGTTATTGTCTTTTAATATTTTTTTTTACTTCTCCTTTCTTGCACTCTTATAATAAATTCATCTTCATGTAATATAGATATTTCTTGATTTGGGATTACATCATCTTGTGTCTAGTTATGTGAATTTTCATATATGTCTTAATAATCTCCCTTTTTATTAAAACAAATAATATTAGTTTTTCTCTTCAAGAGAAAGAACATGCATTTTGTTGTCTATCTAGTTGTTTAAATTACTTAGTCTTTGGTTTGGTGGTTGAGTTTGTGTTTAAGTGTGAAAGCATGAGGGTTGCTTAATTGGAAGTGTCGGAGTTAGCTGTCCAATTTGGCGTAGTGTGTTAGTTTTCGTGTGACGTATTAAATGGTTATGAACTACAACATGTTTTTGACATATTTGTTTAGTAAATAAAGTCATCGTACTTGCATCATCTCGATTTAATAATTGGCAACTAATACAAAACAATAACATCTAATCTCACAACATTTAGTTATATATTATTCCACAAAATTTATTAAAATTAATATTTTATGTTTATATTAAAATGAATGTATTTTATACAATTAAAGTTTTACATTTATTACATAACAATATTAAAATAACTTTCATCATAACACATATTTCACATAAGACTTTTCAAGCAATCATTAAACATAAACAAATCCATGTATCACACATTCAAACATATTGTTATCACAAACACTAATGACACAACAATTTCACAATGCAATTATCATAATAATGTTACCATAACAATTTCACAAAAATCTTATTATAACAATTTAATGTTAAAGGATTTTCAGCAAGTGTATTGAGTCCTCAAGTAATATAGTAAGTAAGAAGAGTATCGTATCCACAATTAACGAAATTTGATTGTAAATTGAATCAAGATTAATTGTATTATGAATGAGCAAACAAGGAATAATGATTGAATGAATTAATAAATGTCATAACAAAGCAATTAATAGTAAAAGTGTGAATTCAGTAATAATAAAGGCCTTGGGATTGAATCGTAATATTCTCTTTATCATACACTCTTAACCTAATTTAATATCATCTCTTTCAACAACCAATCTGCCCAAATAAAAGCCTTTTCAACCTGATTCTTCTACCATTGAATTTTATAAATTAAAACACCTGGCTTCTATTCTTAGTTACTAGAATAGTTTAATCAACATTAAGATCAATTGCTATATGCAATCATTACACTATAATTCATCCCTGAACTTATACATGCAATGCATTCACGTTTGGATCTGAACTCAAAAGGTGTTTTCCAGTCACAATGAGAATTCTAAAGTAAATCAAAATATAATGAAATGTAAAACAGAGGTTCTTGAATTCAATGATATAAAAACAATGTCAAGAGTGCATTCAAAATGAGAATTTACATTCAATCCCAAGAGAAAGGAAGTTAGCTATGCATGGTAGCCATGAAAATACAAAATAAAAGGAAAATGAAGAAACTCGATCATGACGACGCTACTAAGAGTCTCCAATGAATGGTAGATGGTGAGTGATAAGTGATGAGTACGTTTGACCTAGTCTTCATTTTATAACTTTCGCTCTTTGAATTAGGTCAAAGTGCGGCCGTTATTTCGTAAGTCACACATTCAGTGGTATTGACGTCTCTAATTTAGGGCTTCGCTTATGATAGACTTTAAGTGAGTTTTAGCCCAGACTGTGTCTTTAGCTTAAACGAAAAGTCATTTATGCTCTTTTTCTGATCCTTTCCTCAATTTCGGCGCCTCTATTATCTTTTCCTCTAGATTTAACCTAATTCTCAATAATAAAACGCATTAAATAGAAAAATCAATAATAAAAGAAAACAAAATCCAAATCCAAACCGAATTAATAACAAAATCAACCTAATTACTAATAGAATCAACACAAAATATGCACAAAATCAACTAAAAATCAACGCTTATCATTTACAAGTTCATTAGTTATCTTGGGATCCCAACATGTCACTACAAGCCATGAAGGTCTCAGAACAATATGGATAGTTTTCAATTTCCTATAAATCTCAGATAAAATGTCTGCACAATATAATTCCTATGACTAAAAGTAGGTCAAGAGTCTAGTCAAGAAAAGAGTGTGAAATCATATAATTTTACTTTCTTTTAAATCATTTATAATGATTGAAGAACGTTCACTACCTTACTTTTCTCTTGAATTACCGAAATCATTATATACTTCATACCCTAGTTTATCTTGTCACTATCTCATACTTCACAAACTCAATAATTGAAAATGACACAATTTTTTACAAAAAAGTTAAAATATTCACTATCCTTTTCATAACACAACTCACATATCCATCACCCTTTTTAGCACAACATTACATATATGCTACCCTTTTGTAGTGCAAGCTCATAGAGCTCAAATTTTTCATCTTTGCATAATCACAAATAATCATTTTAATATCATATCATCATATATCGATTACATCATGTCATTACAATATTAATCATATAAGTTGTTAGCACCAGTGGACTGCTGCAGTGATTTGATGAAGCCAACCATGAGTAAAGAAGTTCAAGACCTATGATCATATGTGGAATGCATGAAGATTCATGAAGATTTGAAGCTTGGTCTAGAACTTAGGAATATGATTGAGGGGAGTATGATTCAACGTAGCATGATGTGCATTTGTTAATCATTAATAAGCTCCAACAATTTAAAAACCTGATTTAAACAAATGTTTTTGAAATAATTACAAAAATCAGATTTTTGTATTTTAAGCAACTGTTTTAACCGATTGAGAAAAACAGTCGACTGTTTGACAATCGACTGAAATTTAAAAGACAGTTGTCTATAAAAAGGTGGCGCGAATTTTTGAAAACATAACACAGTGTGAGAAAAACAGAAGTTGTGCGAAATCATTTTACAAAGTACTCAAGTTTTTCTAAGAGAGAGATAATAGCGCCCTTATGAGTTTGTGAGAAAGATCTTGCAAGAAAGTCATCAAGAATCACAGTC
>Ga0209489_102539_pt1 | contig 36951 bp, 19 predicted proteins | sample SiratrowhiteBW_FD_187527 | JGI IMG/M metagenome (GOLD analysis project Ga0209489, IMG submission 187527) | Root nodule microbial communities of legume samples collected from California, USA - Siratro white BW (SPAdes) (version 2) | ecosystem: Host-associated > Plants > Roots > Nodule | place... | reverse complement strand
ATTGGCAGATATGTTCACTAAGGGACTTCCCACAGGACAGTTCAAAGATCTTACGTGCAAGCTGGGAATGATAGATATCCATTCACCAGCTTGAGGGGGAGTGTTGTGTAATATAATTAGGAGATAATTATCCCATAATTAGGGCAGATTTCATTTTCTATTTATTAGGAAAGATTTGTTTTTTGTAACTGTAATTACAGGTTTGATTAGGTTTGATTACAGATTTTTCTTTCCTCAATTAGGTTGTGAATAGTCTATAAATTGTAATCACATCCGAAAAGATATAAATATAAAAATAAGATTCAAATCTTCAATTGATATATTAGAATAAGCATAATCTCCTGATCATTTATTTATTTTATAAATATTATATACCGCAATTCAATAATAGAATATTTTTTCTCCATTCCCTTTCCCTTTAAAGCCTGAGTTTCAAAGTCTAACATACTGCAATTGAGATATATTTTGGAAGGACCATTGTGTTGTGGGTTTGCGTTCTCAGAGTTTATCGCTCACTTTTATTATATAGCCTTTGGTCTCTTCATGAGTCAATTGTTTATTTCTCTTAAATACATCCTCATTCAAAACTACTTGTTTAAGAAACACTAAGCTTTCTTGTAGTTATGCCTTCTCCTCCTTATTTTCTTTAAAGGAATTTTTTTTGTGTTTTTGATCCACTTTTGATCTTATTATCCCATTTCACTTGCAGGTGAAATTGTCTGGATCAGTTAGCAGTCAATACTTGACTGCTTTGCTTATGGCAGCTCCTTTAGCTCTTGGGAACGTGGAAATTGAGATTGTTGATAAACTGATTTCTGTTCCATATGTTGATATGACTCTTAAGTTGATGGAGCGCTTTGGAGTTTATGTGGAACACAGTGGTAATTGGGACAGGTTCTTGGTCCATGGAGGTCAAAAGTACAAGTAGGTTTCTATGTTTTACTGTTGCATGGCTTTGTAGCATCCAACATACAATGAATTAAAAACTCATGATTCGTATCAGGTCTCCTGGCAAAGCTTTTGTTGAAGGTGATGCTTCAAGTGCCAGTTACTTCCTAGCTGGTGCAGCAGTCACTGGTGGGACTATGACTGTTGAGGGCTGTGGCACAAGCAGTTTACAGGTATTCATGCTTGACAGTGTTTTCTGTTATCTTTTATTTTGTTGCTGTACTGTACCATTCTAATTCAATGCTCGACTTTTACTGTCCCTACTCCCAAACAATAGAGCTCATATTGTATCCTCAATGGCCCTTGGATGCCCTGCTGTTTCATCTCTTGAGCAGATACTACTTTCACTATCCTTTTCAGCAAACTTTTCCCTGTCTCTTTAATGTTTATGAATTGATATCATCATGTGAACTCTCACATAATCTTTACCCTCCCTCATTTTATTTGTTTTTTAAGTTCTCTTCTGAAAACATTTATAATTCCACATTGTATAACAGTGATAAGGATATTTTGTCAAGTAAAGCAATTTAGCGCATCATATAATGATACTTTGATGATAGAACTAGTAAAAGCTTGGACAATACTATTATAATTATATAAAAATAGATCCTTTATAATAAGAAATATCTTGATTATTGTTGGAAATCTCACATCGACTAGGAATAAGGCCAGATTATAATATATAAGCGGGATATAATTCTTGTCTTACAAAGCGATTTTGTGAAATTGAGTTAGACATAAACCCGCTTACTAAGATGATATCAGAGCTCTCGATCTTAGGATCCTTGTTTCTGCTGCCTTGTTAACCGCCGTGACCACTGTTGTTTGCCATCATCGTTGAGGTTAGTGGTAGGATAGAAAGGTGTGCCCCACTTGCTTTCGCCACAGATAGAGCTGTTACGACCTCTTGAGTGCCAAGGGTGATGATGCCTTATTTGACTCTAATTTGGTTCCATTGCCACATAGGTTATTTTTTTTGTTACAAATAAGATTGATAAGGGTTGAATCTTTATTATCTCTTGGTGGGTTTTTCAAATATCCTCTTGAAGTCACAAGTTTGATTCCCATTAGGACAATTGTTGAATAGTAGATTGTTGTAGGTAACATAAATTATCCCGTGGCGTAGGTGCGATAGGCAAAGTCACAATTGAAGAGTTTGATTCCTAGTTGGTCAATTGTTGAGGAGGAGATTGTTTTAAGGTGCAATTGTCCATAGCGAGGTCAGGTGGACCAAGTCACAATTGAATTGTGGTGTTTGAGTTGTTATGCTCTTAAGTAGAAGGAGATGCACATTGACTATTGTTATAGCTTTTGGCCTAGTGGTAAACACTTGATTAACAAATGGTATCAGAACCATTCAAAACTAGTTCTTTGGGCCTATTATGCTACTTTTATCGGTCTCTTGTTAGACCACCTACGAATATCTAATCTCACACTCAAAATGTTCATTCCTCGGCTTGAGGGAGTGTGTTGAAGATTTCACATCAACTACGAATAAGGTCAGGTTATAATATAAAAGTTGTGGGCAATTCTTGCCTTAAAAGTCGATTTTGTGAGGTTAAATTAAGCATAAACCAACTTACTAAGAATTATATAGGAACATTTTTATTTATTCCCGTATCATATCTTTATTATTAAAAGAAATCAAATCTCCTTTATTTATTGTATTGATTCTGTTTTCCCAATATAAGGTAACTATATTGTTTAAAAAACACACGGTTTCAATTCTTTGCTATAGTTTAACATGGTACTAGAGTCAGTTTTGTCCTCGTGATTGATAGGTACGTTTGGTTCAAACAACATGGGTTTTCATAGGAAAGTATGTGGTTAATTCGTTATATTTTGACTTTCATTGGAGGAGAGCATACAATGTCGAAGAGACTTACACTTGAGGGAGTGATTGTTAGTGTTCAAGTGTGAGTTGGAGTCCTATATTGTTTATAAATGGGCAAGATGAACAATATACAAGAAGAAAGACCCACAAATCCGTTACCTTAAGGTTTTTTTATTTGGGTTGAGAGTGGTGTTAGTAAGATCTTGATTATATAGGAACATTTTATTTATTCCCGTATCATATCTTTATTGTTAGAGGATATGGAGTTTCTTTGTTGTTGTGAATTGTGTGTTTTAATCACACATGTAATCCTTTATCTATAATTATTCAAAGTATAACAGAAACCTAATGGCTAATAATGGAGAATATCTAAATTATCAATTTTATATATTTTTTAATTAGTAACATCAAACCATATCTTTCACACTTTCCGTAAGCTAGAGCATATATGTCATATGAACCAAACTTGTTGTAAATGTGGTCAATTGAGAGCTCTACAAAAAAGTGAGCATGTATGGAAGTTGGTCACTAGAGTTGACAAAGTCAATGATGACTTCTCCACTGAGCATTTTCTCTCCCACAACATGACAATCAATTTCTATATATTTAGTTTTCTTATGGAAGACTAAGTTTGGTGCAATGTGAATGGTAGCTTCATTTCTCATATTAGTTGAGTATCCTGTGTATCTCCAAATTTTATTGATGTAGAAGTTGCTTAAGCCATGTAATCTTGCATGCATTTGCAACCATAGCCCAATGCTCAACTTCAACACTAGATCTAACAACTTTTTCTGCTTCTTGCTCCTCCAAGAAATCATGTTCCCACCAATGAGAAGACAATATCTAGAAGTGTACCTCTTATCTTATGACGATCTTACCCAATCAGCATTAGAATAACAAATAATTTTGGATATGCCTTAATTTGTATATATTTAATTGACATGATACATTCTTGATGTATTGAAGGATGCATATCACAACGTTCCAATAACTATCACATGGGGCCTTTAGGAATCAACTAACCACACTAAATGCATATTTGATGTCTGGTCTTGAGATAGTGAGGTAACTAAGTCCGCCCACTAGATGTCAATATCTTCTAGGGTCTTTCAATGGCTCCCCATGACTCAGAAAAAGTTTCAAATTAGGATCCATAAGACTCCTGTTGTGGCAACAATCAATCATAAATGTCGGTCTAAATGTCTAAAACATACTTCCATGCCAAAAAAGTACCTAAGTGGACCCAAGCCCTTGGTCTTAAACTTAATGGGAAGGCAAGACTTTAGTTGGAGAATGCCATCGGAGTCATCACCAATGGTGACGATGTCATCACAATTTACAACTAGGTGCACATGCCAGATAGATAATGAAGTGAAAGATTTGAGTAATCAACTTCACAACGAGTCATACCAAACTTAAGCAAAATCGAGTTAAAACAATTGAACTAAGCATAGAGAGATTGCTTCAAGCGATAAAGTGAGCGATGAAGCTTGCAAGTAAGATGTAAGCCACTGGAGATTATAAAACTAGGTGGCTAATCCACCTCCATTTCCGACATAACGCTGACAGACATGGGCACCTTCAGAAGTGCCACCCATTAATCCTCCAACATCTTCTCCAACTCCAATTGCTCTTCCACCAACGTTGCCTACATAGGTAGAGGTAGAGTAGTTGCTATTATAGGTGTTGGGGCAATAGATGCAACCTCTGGAGGGATATCTTTAGTGATGGAAAAAGAAGAATGGAGTAGTCTCAAAGAATGTAACATCAACAAAGACTAGATACTACTGCACTTAGGAGAAACATCGATAACCTTTTTGGAGTCAGGAATAACCTATTAGCGATTTAACAGGGAGTCTATTTTTACTTGGAGCAAGATCATGGACAAGAGGAAGAGCAAAATGAAGTTTGTTTTAAGGGTTCAAGATGGAATAGGGAATTTGATTGTTTGAGAACCAATGAAGGCATGTAGTTGATCAAATGACATGCACTAAGAAGAGCATCCCCATGAAAGATAGAGGAACATCTTAGTGAAGAAGTGTGCAAATTGTTTTCACCAAATGGTGGTTTTTGTGCTTGGCAACACCATTTTGTTGTGGTGTGCGGGCACATTAGCTAGTTGAGACTGCGGTGAGCTTTGTGAGACATTTATCTTCAACATGATCCCAACTGTTGTAGTAGTTACAGCGGGGAAGACCATGATGGCCCCCATGTCGTGCACTACGTCCTCCATTGCCACCACCATGACGAGAGAAATGAGAGACTAGGACAAAGGAATCCCAAGTCGACGTTGAAATGCTTTCCTAAGTTTAATAATTTGGTTTGGCATTCTTCTTCAACATGACCCCAATGAATACTCAGGAGACGTTGAAGTGCTTTCACGAGCTTAAGAAATGGAGAGACGCAACAACTGCCCTTGAACTGGATTTGTGGGTAGAAACAATAGAACTTGAGAGAATCTGATTATGGATGACTTCAAGGTCTGGTGGAAGTCCAGCAAGAGGAAGTACCATGAAAAAATGACTGTGCTGTTTGTAGAATATCTCTGCTTCAGTAGTGAAGGGCATAAAAGTAGAATATTCTGCAATCACACGATCAAGCTTTCCAAGACATGTTTGAATGTCCATGTTCTTCAATTAGATGTTCATCAATCGGTGAGTACACTGTAGAAGCATTGAGCATTGTTTAAATGCATAAACACTGTTTTAGCTCAATGTCTCTATCACTCTTATAGTTTAACGTATACATTATCTTCAGTGACAGTTGTGATTGAGGTAGAGATGACCTTTCATGCAACTTGTTGTGATGTATGTCTAAATCATCTTTTGCATTAAAACATGAATTAGAGAGTGAGGCTGAACAACAATAACAGGCACAGCTTAGTTCTTAAAGAATTACAGGGTGCATGAGACAATTTTTTATATGGGAATACTGAGAAAAATAACAAGTTACAAGGCTTGCAGAACTAATTTTGATGTTGTAGTCATAGGCAATGTTAAACTTGGAGATCATTTGAGAGGGCTAAAAGATTGTATCTTGAGGATTGTTAAAAGATTGACATTGGTTGTAAAATTCTTCATAAAAATGCTAATTTACGTTATTTACATCCATATTCTTAAAAATGATATAGCATTGATGAGAAAAATAGCTTATAACTCAGAATAAGTCATAAATCTCTTAGATAAAAAAGAATAGGCCCACACAAAACAACACCCAAGAGGCCCAAACACACTAAAAACAGGATAATATGCCCAAACATAGGACCCACTTCGCCTGTTGACCAACTGGCCCAAACCAGACCTCCCTTTTGTTTTGTTTTGCAAATGAAGTTCTGGCCAGGAAAAGCATGCAGAAGCTAAACAAATATATCTTGTCGTGAAGAGTAGTCTTAATTGGTTAATTATCAAATTTTATCTTTTGGAAATACAAAATTAGAAATGGTTTGGTTAGTTATATAAATAGGGTTATGGTGTTATTAGTTAGTTGTCATATGTAAAGACTGTGACAGCCCCATGCAGCCATTTTAAATTCCACTATTTTTTAATTTGTGCTTATTGTCCATTTTTTTAAAGGGAGATGTAAAATTTGCTGAAGTTCTTGAAAAGATGGGAGCTAAAGTTACATGGACAGAGAACAGTGTTACTGTTACTGGACCACCACGAGATTCTTCTGGTCGAAAAGTCTTGCAAGGCATTGATGTCAATATGAACAAGATGCCAGATGCTGCCATGACACTTGCTGTTGTTGCACTATTTGCTAATGGTCCCACTACTATAAGAGATGGTATGGTTTAGCTGTTTGTTTGTGCTCAAGAGCTTGTTGTCACATTTTTTTTATTGTGGTTAATTAAATTATTATAATTACACTAATATTCACTGACCATGTGAAATGTTTGAATTTTTAACTTGAAAAGCTTTCTCTGGTGATGATTTTTCTTATATCTATGGGAGTGTGGGGCATCTATGGTGTTCCTTCATAATTTGTTTTTATAGTTGTACAATCTGGGGCACCAGCTCTGTGGGTTGGTCCAGTCCTTACTCATGACAGTCGTTTGCATCTAAATGGTGAAGACCTGTTGACCCACTGAGATTGGCCTGAACCCCCCAACCCCTTCCTTTTTAAATAAAACTCCAAAAGGCTACTTGTTGTAAGATTTCAACATGATGACCCTTACTTTAAAGTGTATTATGGCGCTTGACTCTGTTCAATTATGTTCTTATTTATTTTTATTTTTTTAATTTATATTGTTATGATCAAATGAACCAATCTTCAAATGTGATGCTGGATAATTGTTGAATATAGTTAACATTGTATAATCCTTTGCTTTTTCATTGATTACTTTTTCCCTTGATATATTTATATATATTTTTTCATACTATGTTATTCTGAAAAGAAAATCTTTCAGTTTTTTAGTTTGAAAATGCTATTTCAATGATTTTTGCCTTATTGTTTTCTGGTTTGAGTTATATAACTGAGCTTTGCTTGGCTTTAATGCTTCAATCGTATTTTTCTTAATGATGGAAGTCACTAGAGTGCAGACTGCTGAAGGTTCTTTAGTGGCATCTTGAATATGTTAGAACATGGAATTATGTTGTAAAACCACTTTATCTTCATCTAATAGCTTAAGCTTTTGGAAAGTTGGTTAACACGATGGTATTATTAGATTCTCTGTATTAGGTGGTCTTTGAGTTCAATCGTTGTCACTCCCAGTTCTTCTTGTAAATTTCATTTTGGTCCACTTCAAATAAAAAGTTGAATTTAAGTATAAGGTAGGTGGGTCCTGTGTATTATTTATGCTTCGGGCTGAAAGGGCTTTTTTATCTGGGGGCATGTTTGGAATGTAGTATAGAATCATTCATGTGTATCAACTCAAGTTTTTGTGATAGTTGTATAGTATCATTAGTGTCTAAACTAGACATGATCTTTTTGTGGAAGGAAATTTGACATGAATATCTAGGATGCTTCTTGTTGTGAGTTTTTTTGTTATGAATAGTTTTAATAATCAAAAGGTTTTAGTTGTATCCAAAAAATGAGCAGAAATGGTGAGCCAGTTGTTCTATTGTAAGGAAGAATTAGGTGTATTTTATGTCATTCCCTATGTTGTACATTTGAACTATCTACTTTATCATTTAGCATACATACTAGTTTCTTCTAAGACACCCATTTATTCATTATTTCCTCTATGTTTCAGTGGCGAGTTGGCGAGTTAAAGAGACAGAGAGAATGATAGCAATCTGCACTGAACTCAGAAAGGTGAGAGTTTTGCTGATTCCTTTGAGGTTTCTATGTCATGGACTTTTAACATCTCACTGGCTTACTATCTTGGCATTTCAGCTAGGAGCAACGGTTGAAGAAGGTCCTGATTACTGTGTGATTACTCCTCCTCAGAAATTGAATGTAACAGCTATAGACACATATGATGACCATAGAATGGCCATGGCATTCTCTCTTGCCGCTTGTGGAGATGTTCCTGTAACCATCAAGGATCCTGGTTGCACCAGGAAGACATTTCCTGACTACTTTGAAGTCCTTGAGACCTTCACCAAGCACTAGGCTTTCTTGTACATTGAGTAGGGAAGAAAGACAGAGAGGAAGAGAGAGATAAAATACTCACAAAGCTGTGAGTATGTAATGTGGCTTGCTTTTGTTTCTAAAAATTACCCTGTAAGGACGTGAGATAATTTGTATTGTTGAAAAGAGCTAGTTGTTATGTTGTATCAAAGTAATTTAATTTTCAAGTGGCATCACTCTTTTCCTCTAAACGTGGTAGTGTACATTGCATCTTTGCATTTGATTCCATATCTATTGGAATGGGACCTCACCTTTTATTGTGTACCATTTTAGTCAAACACACCAGATGAAATGTGGTCAGAAATGAGTCTAGCTAGCAAATGTGTCTGTGATTGCATGTTTGAGTTCAAGACATTTTTAATCATTGACAGAATGTTAAAGGCTCTCATCAGTAGTTTGACAGATCTGGTCAAGTCTTTTGTTCATACTAGTTGTAACTTGTACTTGATTATCAAATTTTCCTGTTGGTACTTAGTTGGTGGTGTGTAAATTTCTGCTCACTACTTGCAAGAGGGCATGGATTTCTCTAATATAGACCTTTACATAATGTAAAAAAGAGAAATGTGAAAAACTTGAGTGGCCTGCAACAAATAGCAGTGCAAGCATGACTTTGGGGACCAAATGGCCATGTACAACTGCCCCACCAATTTGAAAGCCCTGGTCCTGGATGATGTACTTATGTTTTTCATTTTTTTGACAATAAAGAAAGTTCATATTCATGGCAATTGCAGATCAAATTCATCTGTTAAAGTCACATGAAATTCACCATAGACTTCATTGTTCATCAGGCATGGCCCATGCAAGAATTTTTGACCACTCATTATAAATGCTGTGCGGCAAAACTACAATATATATATATATATATATATATATATTATTGCACATCTATAGGCTTGGTTCTTTGCTCTGATCCACTTTTCCATGTACTAAAAGCATATATAGATTATTGCATATCTTCTGAGATTTTTCTGTAACACCAAAATGGATGTGACAATGTATTAAATGTTTTACAATACAGTCTGGTTTGACATTAAAATATGTACTAAGTACAGCTTATGTTAATTCATGGATAATGATGATGTGAATTAGAAGAAAGAAAACCATAATGGAAGTGTATTTTTTTTGCTATCTATTTTAATATTATTTAATAATAGAAGGTTGCACATGGGAGGGGGTACTGGCTCATGTGGGTATTAATTTTTGTCCCTTACCTAAAAAGAGAGAAAGAGAAAATAACTATTTTAAAAGAGTACAACACTTCTACCACCTTTTGTTCTGTTTTCACTACTCTTTCATGCCTTGTTTGTTGGCTTCCATGCCTTGTTTGTTGGCTTCTGATGGTGACGAACATGATATCATGTTCAGAAAAATTGCCACATAAATTCTAGAGGTTGAAATTTCAGCTTCAAAATCATGTTTATTTTATCACTTTTCAAATTTGGTTGCATGTGAGAGAATTTGCAGCTCTTCAACAAAGAAGCAACACTTCAATCCTTAGAGTGATCCCTTTTACAATAAAATAAAATTTATGATTTTGTCTATTATTCAAATCTTTCATCAATGAGTCCATTCTAGTACTTTCCCAAAAGAAAGTATTTGTATAAAGATTTTGATGTCATGTAGTAACAACATAAAACACTTTTATTTCCTTATTTAAAATAATTATCATAAAAATTAATATTTCTACTATGATTAGTGAATGGACCAAATATAATACTGTTTTATAATATTCTTTTTTCTCTTATGCAAATTAGTATATACAAAAATTTTGATTTCTTGAGTATTACTCTATCCTTGAATGTTAGTCTTAAAGACCTTGTGAACAAAGCAATCTTGTCCTGATCCTGTGGTTGTTCTACGTGTACCTTTGCACATGATACTTTGCTGCCCTCACATAAATTGTTTCATAAGGATTCTTGGGAGATGCTTTTGCCTTCACTTTCAAGTTTGTTTACACTTCAAGTTGTTCTTTCAATGCATTCTCTTTTCTTCTGGGCCCCCCTCTCTTTAACACTCCAGCACACAAAAACAAGTAGACAATAATTAATCACTACTTCTACTACCTCATACATGGCTTCCACTAACTTGCTATTTCATATATTGCATGTGTTATGAGTTTGCTTGAATTTCCATTTACACAAACAATTAAAACATGATAATTTGCTACCTTAATTAGTTATAAGCAAAATTAGTTACTTTCTTTTTAATTATTAAGTTTGTTTAATATTCTTATCTTCATACCATAAAGATGTACATTTTCTGAATTACTTTCCTTTATATTTGATAAGAATAATGATTAGGATAAGGGCATTTTTGAAATAATAACATTAAATAGAGTATAAAAACTTGAAAATTGTTTATGTTTTACTCTACCAAATAGAGTAAGATGTTAACTTTGATGATTTGATTTTGAATGTAGTATTTTGTTAAAATTGATCATGGAGTACATGGTCTTTAGGTGATGGGAGTATTACTAATACTAGTGGATTCCACAAATTCAACCTTAGCTAGTTTGCTACGACAAATCAAGTATATGGTAAGAAAAATGGGGCGTGAGAGAAAAGTATGAATGGAAATGTATAACAAATTGTGTTTGGACTTTTCCATGCCTTGAATGGAAATGTTTTAAGATGAGCTTCAACTTCTAAGAAGGGATATGTCAAAATAAATTTAGGTGATGGTAAGTTACTCAACCTTTTAAGTGATTCATTGGTGTAGTTGAATTTGATGTAAAGGGAAAATCAAGAAGTGTCTTCATGGAAAAGTTATATCAAAGATCATATACTACACTTAATGGCCAATGCTTACTTTGATTACAAGAAATGCATGTGATTAATGTGCAAATAAATTAATTGAAACTAATTAAGTGGGAATAATTTTCCTCAAAAACCGCTCTAGCAAATCTAACTATTGTAGTGTTAAAATGATTCTATGAATTTAGATAGTTTTTGTTGTTAAATTTAGGAGAAGTTTTACTATCTCTTACTCAATTTTTATTAGGATTTTGTGCCCAACTTAGTAAAGAGAAGTTTTAGGTTTGACTCTCTAACAACTTAAATTGAGAGTTTCTAATTTTGGAAATCATTAATTGCGGTGTTAACTCTATAATTAAACCCATTAATCCCAACCCTTTTTCTCAAATAATTGAATTAAAACAATTAAAATTAAAATTCACACGAATCTCACACATCTTCCCTTTAATAGCAAAAAGCCTCTAAAGATCTCATCCATTGCATTTGCACAATTCAACAAACCACCCATTAGTATTATGTCCCCTTGATAAATTTCACACTTAAAAACCCTCCTCCTCCATAGGAAGTTTCCTCCACACAAAAAAATCCTCAAACAAAGAGCCTCTACAAATCTATTTTAAAACCTCCCCAAATTCAAGGATCTCCAGCCAATCAAATTAGCATATTGCATCTTTTACAACCCACCCACTTGCATTGTCTTTCTCCAATCAACACCTTTTGTGCTTTCATAGACAAAGGGAGGAAACACTAACACAAAAAAATAAAAATAAAACACTCAAACACATAATCCTACTCAATCTTCATCTACATTTCCTCAAAATGTTCTTACCCCTCTCTATCTTTGATGAAGCATTTTAACATTCTTCTAAAGTTTGAAACTTTTTTTCTTGAGTAAACTATAAACCCAAAAGAGAGGCACCACCTCCAACCCATTCCTCCAAGAAACTAGAAGATTCCCATTTCCCACATACAAATATTTATTTTTTCCTTTTGTTTTTTAAAAGGAATAAAAAAAAAACAACTCACCAAACCTCCCTTTTTATTTTTTTCCTGTTCTCTCCATAACCTTCCCCATCTCAGAAACACACACAGCAAAAACAAACCATACCCATCACCGTTATAACAGTATCAGAAAACCCTAGAAACCCAACAATTTTGGGAACCTCAAACCCAATCCCAGAAACCAAAATCGGCCTCGCAATTCGACGAACCCGAGGAAGAGAAATCGTGGGCACCTTTCAAAATCCTAGATTTTCCCGATCGAAAGTCCCAACTGAAGCAAATGTCTCACATAGACAGTGCCCCTTCGACCCCAGGGAAGTTCAAGATGGAGAAAGCCTCCTACTTTAACCGCGTGCGGTGGCACACCTCGCTGGCCAAGCTCGCCGTGTGGTCCTTCGTCTTTTTGGGCGCGATCTTGATCTTCTTTTTCCGGTCGCCGGCATCGTCGCCGGTGCCGGCGGACCTCTCACGGAGGTCCCTGAGGACCTACAACTGGGGCGGACCCGTCTGGGAGAAACGGGTCCGAGCCTCCGCCCGGGTCCGGTCCCGAAATGGGTTTGCCGTTTTGGTCACCGGAGCCGCCGGCTTTGTCGGCACCCATGTTTCCGCGGCGCTGAAGCGCCGCGGTGATGGGGTTCTGGGAATTGACAATTTCAATGACTATTACGACCCTTCACTGAAACGTGCACGCCAGATGCTTCTGGAGCGCACTGGAGTGTACATAGTGGAGGGTGATATCAATGATGAAGCTCTCTTGAGGAAGCTTTTTGAGGTTGTTCCTTTCACTCATGTCATGCACTTGGCTGCTCAGGCTGGTGTGAGGTATGCCATGGAGAATCCTGGCTCTTATGTGCATAGCAACATTGCTGGTTTTGTGAATTTGCTTGAGGTTTGTAAGAGTGTGAATCCACAACCTGCTATTGTGTGGGCCTCTAGTAGCTCAGTTTATGGACTCAACACTAAGGTTCCATTCTCTGAGAGGGATAGGACTGATCAGCCTGCTAGTTTGTATGCTGCAACTAAGAAGGCTGGTGAGGAGATTGCTCACACTTATAACCATATCTATGGTCTTTCATTGACTGGCTTGAGGTTCTTCACTGTTTATGGCCCTTGGGGTAGGCCTGATATGGCTTACTTTTTCTTCACTAGGGATATTTTGAAGGGGAAGGTGATACCTATATTTGAGGCTGCAAATCATGGCACTGTAGCCAGGGATTTTACTTACATTGATGATATTGTGAGGGGTTGTTTAGGGGCTCTGGATACAGCAGAAAAAAGCACAGGGAGTGGGGGGAAGAAGAGGGGTCCAGCACAGTTGAGGGTGTTCAATTTGGGGAATACTTCACCTGTGCCGGTTAGTGATCTTGTGGGAATCTTGGAGAGGCTTCTGAAGGTTAAGGCAAAGAGGAACATAATGAAGTTGCCAAGGAATGGTGATGTTCAGTTTACACATGCCAACATTAGCTATGCTCAGAGGGAGCTTGGATATAAGCCAACCACAGATCTGCATAGTGGTTTGAAGAAGTTTGTGAGGTGGTACCTGAACTACTATTCTGGTGGGAAGAAAGCTGTTGAGTGACTGATTCTTTTAACCATGTGATATTGTCTTTGAATTCTTGTTCATTATGATTCTTGTGATTGTTCCTTAGCGTTTTTCTTTCGTTGTGCGATCACCGTGTTTCATGTGTCAAGGATGATGCCATATTAGGAGGAAGTAGGAACCTTGTTTCCTGCCTGCATTGGGGAAGTTTTGTTGTTGGTGGAGATTAATGCCAAGAAAACCAGATACATCATATTCTCTTTTATTCTTTTTTTTTTTTTTTTTTTTTTTTTTCTTTTTCTGAATGTAATTGTTGTAGTTTTAGAAATGTAGCATTCATGACTGATAGAGCATATGCTGATTGGTGGCAGTGTATAATAATTGTTAAGAAAATTTAGTAAAATCACACGATAGTTTCAATTCCAGTTTTCTGACTGAATGAGTCAATAATAAGACATGTATTTTATTTGCTTATGTAATTTTTCAGCTATAAATGGACTCCTGTTTAATAATTCTTGCACGGCCCTACTACTTTGTGTTGCTATTATTGCTAACATTTTGGTGGTGGTTCTGTGACACCAGGCACCGTTTCTTCTGAAAAGCAGCCTGCTTGTATGTTTTTATCAGCAGATTATTAGAAAGTTCTTGAATGTTAAGTGTAGATACTTGATTTTTTCTGTCAGATAAATGCTTCATAAGTTGTAAGAAGTACTGACAAACTTTCTGTTTATGCTTTCTTATCATTTGAAGGGATTTGTTTTTCAAATATTATTTTGGAATCATGTTGCAGTTTCATTGCATTTTGGTCTCTGGCTATCTAAAAATCTTGATGCATTTTTCATAAATAGCAGTTTTGCTTTTGTCCCGTTGTTATGTAAATATGTTTGAAGTCTTTTTGTTAAGGACATTCTTTTAAATGTAAGTTGTGTATGTAATTTCTGTAATGCAACTTTTCATTTGAATATATCATTTCTTGTTTTTTCGTTTCCATTGTGTATAGATTCGAAGCTTTCCCTTTCTGATAAGAAAAAAACTGCAGATTTTAATTTGGGAGAGGTTGTTTTGGCATGAGTGTTGGTTCCAATTACTCACTGTTTTGCTGGATTTCTTAGAAATACCTTTACCTTTATTTATGATAAATTTGCCATTTATAAGAGTAATACACTTTTTGGTAAAAACAATGAGGTTCCAACTTTATTAATATACTAAGCATATGACTTTGTCGTCCGAAATTGGTGATCAATTTTGAATATATAACAGTCATTAAGATTCATGTTACCACGCATATTGTTTGTCAGAGACTTGTCTTCACTATTGGAAAGCTCACAATCCTTACAATCAATTGAAGGCAAAGTATAATTGTAACTGTGAAATCTCAAAGTTGTTTTTAAGTACTGAATGGGATAGCTTTTTTTTTTTTTTGGTGTTTTTCCTATTAGAAATCACTGATAGATTTAAAATACCTGATATGTCCAACCAAAAGGGTAAGATGCATGTCTCTAATCGCTTAATTTTCTATAGGTTGAATTATCAGTTGGTTCTCGTAGTTATTATTTTTTCTTTAATTTTTATTCTTAAAACTCCGTCATGCACTCTTTTTAATCCTCTTTGTAAGAACTTAAAAATGATGTGATGACATTAAAATGAATTATTTTCAAGTACATCAGCTATAAGTGAAATTATTGTAACCATAAAAACTAAATAAACACGGTTTTTATAAATCACATACGATTGGAATATTTATAGAAATTCAAAATACATTCTCAAAAGAAAAAAGAACTCATTGCAAGAGATTGCTACTCACTAGCTTAAGAGGTCATGAGGTAGGCTTAGAAAATATAAGAGAAATAATTAGTAAACCTTGCGATTTTATTGGTTTTAATACACGTAAGGAATTAGCTTAATCAAATTTAGTGTCTATCACACAAACAAAGAAATCTATAAATATATATGTAAATGTATATGGTATAAGGTATATAAGAGAAAGAAGAAATTAACGTGATTTAATTGAAGTATTAACGAATCTTAAACTAAACTCAAAAATTACAACTTTAAAGTTTATCTCTAAGAGCAAACTCCCACTCAAGTATAAATCTAACATTAACTTCTAATGATACAAAAGTCCTATTCATACAACAATAATGGTTATAACTGACTCACTTGAAACATGCTTAGAGTAACGAGATATGGATAATATTTCTTATTCATACAACAATAATGATTATAACTGACTCACTTGAAACATGCTTAGAGTAACGAGGTATGGATAATATTTCTCATTACTAAACTGAAAAAATCACTTATACAGTTTCATTAGACAGTCCAAGTCTCAATAGATATTAAAAGAATGAATAATCTATTGAGACTATCTACCAAATATGATAAAGTTTGCATATCAACATTGGACGAACTAACACATTCAAATGGTCTAGTTTAGATAAGATTTTATTCAGTCAATCTTCACAAATCTTCACCTTGGTTCAACACAAATCTTCTAAGTGAGAGTCATATCTTGTCACTAAGTCCATTATAGGCTTAATCACCATTTAACTGGATCAAATTCAAGCAATGAAAGAACTTACTGTTTGACAGAACCTTCATAATTATATAAGAGAGATTGTGATTTGTTGGGACCTTTATTACTTTCATAGATCCTCATGCAATCTCATATGTTACGAAATATTCCATACCATGAATGTGCTTAGTTTTTTCAAGGTAGACTTAGTTCTTGGATAATTATATAGTGCTGTTAGTGCCACGACAGTGACAATATATTTTTGCACCTTCAACTCATTGGCTAGATCCTTTAGTAATAAGGCTTCCTTCACAACTTTCATGACAATGTCACTATCTTCTAGAGATTGGCCTTCCAACTGATAACAATACCATAACTAGTGAACACATAGTCTGTGAGAGACTTTCTAAGATCCAAACACCCAACGAAGTTTGAGTCAACAAATCCCTCTGTAACTCTTACAGACCATTTAGTTCCATCATAAAAGTATAACTCTTTCAAGCAATCCCTTCAAGTAACGAAGAATCCAATTAAGGGCTTGATAATGAGCTCGCCTGGGATTTGATAAGAATTTTGTTTGAAATTTGTTAATGGTTGAGGTAATCAAACGCATGGTTATTAAAGAAAAAATTAATGCTAATATACAATTAACCTTGAAGAAATCACTAAGCATTTTAAATTTACAAAACAAGAAGGAAAAGGGGGTTTCCTTAAAGGTTAATTGCAATTTTGCCGGTGACAGAGTAGAAAGAGAAAATACAAGTGGAAGTTGTCAACTCAGATAGAAATTTAGATATCTTGGATGAGCAAGAAGCAAGACACAATAACACTATCAATTGCAGAAGCTAGTTTCATGTTAGTTACCGAAATATTGTACATAGTTGCTATGGATGAAAAACCAACTAGAAGATTATATCATACATGAAAGTAAAATCCCTATCATTTATGAAAATAATGTTGCAATAAGTTTATCAAAAATTCAATTTTGTATACTATTATAAATTTATAATATGTTCCAACGAACGATAAACTTATTGTCATCCTTACAAACCTCTTGTTGAAAAGAGATTTAATCATGTGAAGGCTCTTTTGAGTATGACCTTGATTGAAGAATGAGTGATAAAAAGTCTAATGAATAGCAAATATAAATCTTTTACGCATATGAATAGTATTTTTTCATGTTTAGACAAAGTGATATTAGTTTCACTACTGAATTGATTATTGTTCTTAAAAATCGCCCATATATATATATATATATATATATATATATATATTTAAATCTCAGCCCGAAGTTAAATGAAAATATTTCTTTATTAAATGATCCTATAGCTAAGTCCTTAAAGGCTCTAAAAAAAATAGGCAGATGCCCTTGGCATTCTTATTTCTTACGTGAAACATTTGTTAGAAATCTAAAAATAGTGTCTACATATAGATGATGTTAGATTAGCTTAATCTCCTCCTTAAAGTTAATCTTAAATCTCCTATCTACCTAGAACCTTAATCGTTCACTACAACAATGATTATTTTTTTTTCTAGATCCTTTTTTTATGTCGTCAAAAAAAGGGAGAAGATTTAATAAATGTCTATCTTTGTGGAAGTTTGTTTCACCAAATTCATGCATCATGATTTGATTCATAATATGCATTAATTATTTTTTGTTTTTTTTATTCATTGCACATGTTTATATGCTTATAGGTGTTTGTCATCATGAAAAATGAGAGATTGTTAAGACCCTAGACGATTTAAAACTCTGTAGACGATTTATATCGCATTAGACATATAATAATGTGTAGACCTACGTAGAAGTTTTGATGACAACAAAAACACTCTAAATGTTTCATATGTATCATATGTGGATTCCAAATATGTGAACGTTCTAACAAGTGTTTTGTGTACTTATAGTGTTAGAATAATTATTTTGTGAACAGATATAAATTAATAATTTGTCCAGATTAACTTATTTGCCAAAATATTATGTAACCATTATTGTTATTATTTATTTGATTATTATTATTTATGTGGTTACATAAAATAATATTGTTTATATTGTGTAAATATTTATTGGGTCAGCTGATAATAGGTGGGCTGAGCCCATTATTAATTAATAATATATAGAAGAGTCCCTACAACTGCCCTGATTCAGTTTTTTTATTCTACCCTATTAAAGAATAAAGAAGACAATTCTCTGTATATGCTTCTAGCCTTGTGAGTGGTTTGTACACACTCTTTTCTTTACACACTCTTTTCTCTTATTCTTTGCAGAGACCATTTATCAGGAAAGGACATAATTAATATGTGATGAATTAAAGTTCTTCTTTTATTCCAAGTTCTGATTCTTCTTATCTCCATATAATTTGATGTACTCATTTGTTATAATCAGACTAAATTGAAAACCCTAATTAGATTATTTCTTTTATATGGTACATAATAGACCATCTATGTTTACAACATGTTACACGTTGACAATTTATTAAACCAAATGTTTATATAAATTAAATGTGTGTGTGTGTGAAACAATTTTCATAAACAACTATATTGTCTGGAATTAAACATGAATTTATATGATTTTGCTTTGGATGCTCTTAATTATGAAATATTGAGAATCAATATGAATTTTTTCCTTTTGATAAATTACTAGAATGGAAATTGAAAATCATTTTTCATTGTCTACAATAATAAAGAAGAATATATGTTGAGACGAGATTTGTGCAATATCAACTCTTGTAGTTTCAAACTCAAATGGTCAAATTCAATATTCTATATAAAGGACTCCAAGACAAAGATAAAAATATGAGTAATCAAGCAATACTACAAGTATACATGATACAAAGTTTTATCTGTTGTTTAGAGCATCTATTCTTTGGGTTGTGTGTAAACTCTTGTAAATTTTTCACTGTATCAAGTTATACCCTAAGGAGCTTTCGTTGCACTCTCTTTGAGTGTTTTTCATTTCTTTTGAGATTTATCAGTCTTAGGGAGAGATTGGAAAGGAGAAATAGGAAAAGTTTGTGTACTTCGTTATAATCTAGAGTGGTTAGTGTACTTAGGATAATATGGAGAAGTTGGTGTACTATGTGTAATCAAGGTTTGATTAGTGGAATCTCTTAAGCGTATATTTTAAGGGAATTACACCTATCCCAAGTTTCAATAAACCATAGTAAAATCTTCTTGTGTTTTCCTTACTCCATCTAGACAATTTATTATTTTTTTTCACTATGAATAATCTTAAGGCTCCATTAAAACCCCTTTTGGAGCCCGTTGTACATTCCTCAAATATCAAATGAGGTAAACCATCGTTAAGAGAGAAAATTAAAAATTGTGTAGCAATTCTTTTTAAATGAACTGAAAGTAAGAACCAAAGAGGAAAGATAAGATAAACTTTTTATATTAGCTAATAAACTAAAAGTTTACACGATTAACCACTAAAAATTGATAGTCAGACGTGTTTGCGTGACGAAAAAAAATTAAAATACTAAATATAGTTATTAAAAAGGAGAAGAAATGACCAAGTATGTACCATAAAATCTATTTAATTTGATAAAATTGAGCTTTTGTTTGAAATATATACCGTAAAGGGAGAAATATATATTTGAGGTTGTGATAAGAAGAAAAATACCTTGGAGATTTGAGCAAACATGGTACATATAGAACAAGTCAAACAATTGAGAGAGAAAAATGAAAAATTGTGTGGTGAAAGAAGGATTCTTCATATGAAAATGGAACAAAGGACCAAATATAATAGTGAAAAAAAAGTTTAGGTTACCCAATAAACTAAGGGTGTTTTAGTAATTTAAAAGAAGGACATAGATTGAAAAATATATACGTACCCATCTTTGTATTCATATTTGTGCCTAGTTAATGCAAAAATTCCCGATCAAATTTGTGAAGAGTCTGGACAATACTTTGAGTATGAGTTTATTTGTCATCCCTACCTGTATGGAGATATTGATGAAACCGTATACATGAAATTAAGTGGATTTGAGGAAAAAGGCAAGAAAAATTATGTTTGTCAGCTAAACATATCCGTGTATGGTACGAAACAATCACGGAGACAATGAAACAAACTATATGATACATTGATTGTCGGTGTTGGTTTCATGAGAAGTAAATACGATAACATGTTTACTTTAAGTTTCAAGCAATAATATGATTGAGTTGAAAAAGTGGAGACTAAGTTAAAAGGAGGATTTGACATGAATGATCTTGAAGTTACTGGAAAAATTTTGGGGATTGAGGTCATAAGAAGGTGAGAAGAAAAGCTTATAGTCATAGGAAAAGGTCCACAAATTTTTTGAGATAGATCTACTTCTACACCTTTGGCACAACATCAAATTAAGTGATAGACAATCTTCTTAGATGATTGAAGATCAAAACTATATGGACTCAACTCAATCTACAAATATGTTGTGAGTATTGTTAGCAAATTTATATCAAATCCTTAACCAGCTCATTTTCAGAATCTTTATATGGTCCTAAGGTAGTTGGAGGGATCACTTGATAAAGTTATAGTTATGATGAAGTTAGAAGGAAGGTTAAAAACACTCCAATAGAAGGACTTATAAAATTAGATTGTCGAATTTTTGAGCACTAGAAAGTCTCTCACAAGTTGTGTTTACAACACATGGTACAATTTTTATTAGAAGACCAATTTATAGAAGGTAGTGATATTATTAACAACTAAAGTTAAATTCATTGCAATGATTGAAGTTGTAAAAGAAGTGAAGCTTAGGAAGATAATAACAATTGTGTCATGTAATTATTAAGGAATCAAGTCTACAATCAGTGGACCAAACATATTGATATCAATATACATATATAAAAGAGAAAATTGATCAAGAATCTCGTAAGGTGATGAAGATTTCGACATATCACAATTATTAGAAAGGTTCTTCCCTCTAACGAAATTTTCATTACTTAGATTTAGATTTGATGCTGGGATATTAAGCTTGTAGTGAACTTTTAAACAATCACTTTTTATTTATCATCAAAAGTTATGTTTTATGGCTCAAAGTAAAGATTTGTAAAAGGTGTCTACCGTCAAAACTTTGCAGATTGTTTTGCCATAAGTGCATGTTCACCTTGGATATATAGAACTTCTAATGTTGATAAAAAACTTATATCATCTCATAGTCTACTTTCTAATTAGTGAAAAAAACGTGTGCCTTGAGTCACGAATTGAAGAGATTCTTTATATATATATATATAAATCAATCTGAAGCTTTATTTGGAACCATCTGAAGTACAAACTTGTTTCGTAATGATTTACTCGGGAATATAAATTAAAGTTTTAATACTTTAATTTATTTACATTAAATTTCTTGTGTACTTTATTATTCCTCATGCATACATTCTGCTCTCATTTTGCTCTTTACATTAACTTGTACTAAATCTATAACAATACTAAAACAAAGTGGTATTCATATTCAAGAAGGAACAGAACATAGCTTTGGCTATTGTAATTTTCTAGGATTTGGTGGCAACAAGATTCACTGCATCTCAAAAGCTTCCTGACACATGCAATGGTTATGAATCAATAATTAACCCCTGTGGGAAAGATTTGACAATTGCAGGATCCAGTTTTAGTCCAAGCAGTAATTGTTGTTTTGGATCATATTATTGCTTTAACCTTGCCGTGCTTGACCATGGTAAAGGTATAATCAACCTTTGTAAATGCCTGCAGTTTGCTGCAAAAACTTCCATACAAAATTATTAAACTTCCTGATGCATGTGGGATTACACCAGAATCCAAAAACCATTCATGTATAATTTGTTAAACCGGTTTCTGAACCAGTGAAAGCATAAACAAATTCATGGTATTCTGGAACTGTTTGTGGCTTTTTAAGTGCATTACTTTCTTAGAAAAATGTGACGAAATCTCCACCCAATTTCCTCCTCTGACCAATTCAACTAAACACAAAAGTAAAACCATAATAAATCAGTCAATTTACCATAACTACGTTTAGCATTCAGTTCAAAGTAAAAATAAAAAATTAATCAGCAAAGTGGATTCTAACCATACCGAGTGATATTTTACCAAAATCCACACTAAAAGAGATCAACCAGAGTCCATTCCACATTGGTGAATAGAGAAGCGCAAAGGGAAGCTTTTTGATGAAGGCATGGAATAAACTTGCAGGAAGGGGCAGAAAGTCTGTGTGAGCACCGCAGTTTCTCATACACATCCCACATGCAATGCACACCCCACACATTCAACACATCTCATCATAATTCTTTGGAAAAACTGCATCTTTGGACTCCCATTTTCTTCACTGCAAAATGGTTGAAAGGATTCTGAAATCATGTTTCAGTCTGAGCCTCCATTGGCCACCACTATATATATATATATATATACCAACCAAGAAGTCTCATGTCCTATACAACATTTGTAACAAATTTATTTTATGAGTTATTGAAAAAGCCAAGTATGAGGAACTGTGTTTGCAGTTTAGTACTTATGGCCTTGTATATGATGGTTGAGCTAGCATCTGTGATTGGTGGCACCATGGCTCCTTCTTCCATTTATGAAGAACAACAGGCTTTGCTCAAAAGTGGTTGGTGGAGTGATCACTCAAATGTCTCTGACCATTGTCATTGGGAGGGTATCACTTGCAATGAAGCTGGAACTGTTACCGCTATTGAAAATCTGTCGTTGAAGATTCCTTCATCAGAAGAATTGCTTTGGATTCAGAACTTGAACGTCACTGCCTTCCCCAGTTTAGAAATTCTGCATCTACCAGTAATGGGTCTTAGAGGAAGCATCCCTATAGAAATAACCACACTTACGAACCTTACCTCTCTAGTCTTTTTCAAGAATAGTCTCAACGGTAAGCCATTGCACTTCTCTTGATTGCATTATCCCTTATAAATTCAGTCAATAGAAGAATGTGATTATCTCTTTCTTTTTCTTATTCAATTGCAGGTTCAATACCACCACAACTTGGTAATTTGAGACAATTGAAGCTGTTAGATCTCTCTGATAATTCATTAACGGGTTCAATTCCGACTACTTTTGGTCAATTGATAAATTTGGAAGCTCTTCATCTTGATTTAAACTTACTTGAAGGTAACATACAATTATGTTTCTCACGTAATTTATTCATGTGTTTCTTATGAATAGGAGAATCTACCAATCGCTTTCTTGCTATGATCTAATTGCAGGTTCAATACCACAACAACTTGGTAACTTGATACGATTGGAAACATTATCTCTTTTTGATAATTCTTTTGTGGGTTCAATTCCATCTACACTTGGTCATTTAAAGAATTTGAAGACTCTATTTCTTGATTCAAACAAATTTGAAGGTAGGCTTCCGTCAGAAATGGGAAATTTGAAGAAGTTAAAGATCTTATATCTCTCACATAATTTACTCACAAGTTCAATTCCTCCTACTTTTGGTCAACTAGAAAACTTGACGGATTTCTTCTTTCAAGATAACAAAATTACTGGTCCAATACCAGCAGAACTTGGAAATTTAAAAAGTTTACAAAGATTATATCTCTCAAATAATTCCATCAATGGTTCAATCCCTCCTACTTTAGGTCGTTTGGGGAATTTGGTACATCTCTTCTTTGATTTTAACCAAATAGAAGGCCACATACCTGAGGAATTAGGGAATTTGTCCAAATTGGAAGTTTTGCAACTTAATCACAATAAGATTTCGGGTTTAATACCTCCAAAACTTTTGCAAATGGACAAATTGTTCTCTTTATATCTCTCATCAAACCAATTATGTGGTTCAATCCCTTTAGAAACCATGAAATGTCCCTATGCTGCAATGGTTGATTTAAGCCATAACTTGATTAATGGAAGCATAACATCTCAAATTTCTTGTGTTGATGACCTTAATCTTAGTCACAATTTTCTTATTGGTGAGATTCCATTTCTTTCTAGAAGGAGCTCTGTAATCAGTCGATTGGATCTTAGTTATAATAATCTGTCGGGTAAAGTACACAAGGAACTTGGTAGTCTATCATATATAAACCTTTCATATAATTCATTTGACTTCTCACAAGACCTTGACTCAAAATCAGAAGTACCAGACTACTGTTCTTTTCAAGAAGACTCACTAATTGATGATCACAACATGCCCAATTTCACGTTATGCCACTTGCTCAACCAAACAAAACCTCAAATTGAAAAAAGACCTCAAACTACAAAAAGTAAGCCCGTGATCATCTTAATTGTTCTTCCCATCATTTTCTCCAGTCTTTTAGTCCTCCTTCCAATATTATATTTTTCAAGATGTATTCCCAAGAAAAATTGTGAAGGAATATCAACAAAGAATGGAGACTTATTTTCTATATGGAATTATGATGGTAAAATTGCATTTGAGGATATCATTGAAGCAACAGGAGACTTTGACCTCAAGTACTGTATTGGGACAGGATCATATGGCAGTGTTTATAGAGCACAATTGCCCAGCGGTAACATTGTTGCATTAAAAAAGCTCCATCGAATGGAATCTCAAAATCCATCTTTTGACAAAAGTTTTCGGAATGAGGTGAAGGTGTTAACAAAAATTCGTCATAAAAACATTGTAAAGCTTCATGGCTTTTGCCTCCACAATCGGTGCATGTTTCTGGTCTATCAATACATGGAAAGAGGTAGTTTATTTTATCTTTTGAATAATGATGTGGAAGCTGAGGAGTTGAATTGGAGTAAGAGGATGAATGTTATTAAAGGGATGGCAGAGGCTTTATCCTACATGCATCATGATTGTTCCCCACCAATTATTCATAGAGATGTAACAACTACCAATGTTCTGTTGAACTCACAATTAGAGGCATGTGTCTCAGACTTTGGCACAGCTAGACTCCTTCATCCTGATTCTTCAAATCAAACCTTGGTAGTTGGCACTTGTGGCTACATTGCCCCAGGTGAATGCTATTTTCTATTAGAAAGCCAAATCTTTAGAATGGATGTAATAATATATTTTGAGAAGTTGAGTTAACTTTCTTTATTTCTTTGCCCATAACAGAGCTTGCTTATACATTGAGCGTGACAGAAAAATGTGATGTTTATAGTTTTGGAGTGGTGGCTTTGGAAACATTAATGGGAAAGCATCCTGGAGAGCTAATCTCATCTTTATCAAACCCAAGTACTCAAAATATGTTGGTGAAAGATCTCTTGGATTCACGTCTTCCTCTTCCTGTTCGGAAAGATACTCAAGATATAAATCTTGTGGTAACGATAGCATTATCATGTTTGTGCTCCAAACCAAACTTGAGGCCATCAATGCAACAAGTGGTTGAGAACCTCTCTAGTTTCAAACTGCCATTATCTTTGCCTTTCCAGGAAGTTTTGATCCATCAATTGATTAGTCGAGACATATGTCATCTTTCATCCAAGTGTCAAGAATGAACTCTAGTGAGAAAAAGTTAAGTAATAAAGTTGCATATGAAGAACAAGTAATAATTTCCTTGATTGAATACAATGAATAGATGTTATTGTTGTTTTCTCTGGTATACATTAACAGCGTCTACATCTTTTTAGTTTATCTTTCTTTGTCTATAGCCTAACTAATCTTGCATTCGAGTGGAAAATGGAGATATCTATTTAGAAGATTAATGGTAATAGTTTCACGAACAAATTAAAATAATTTTAATATTTGACAATCTAAAATAATGTTAGACTGTTTAACACCAAAAAAATATAATATAAATAAGAGAGAATTAACTCCAAATCATCTCTAAACAAATCAATAAATTCAATCAATCAGTATTTAAAATCTATCTTAAGTAAGAAAAGTTAGTAATAATAGTAAATTAATCAAACAATATATTTTGAGATGTTAAGGAAATAATAACGGTGATATTAAGAATAAGACATTTCCTTGATTGAATATAATGGATGTATTTTTTTCTCTGGTTTACGTTAATAGCTTCTTCACTTTTTGGTTGACCTTTCTTTGTTTATACCTTTACCAATTTTGTGATTAATTGAAAAATGCAGATATCTATTAAGGAGATCTCTCCCAACAAATAATCGTCATACATGAACTTAATATAAAATCACACCAAAGACTTAAAAGGTTCACCTTTATATTCATGAAATCAATGCTTTATATTCATGAAATCAATGTAGACCTATGTATAAGTTATGACAACGATGATGAATGATTTTTTTTTTTCTGTCATTTTGATTAAATTTTGAATTGGAAATAATACTTTTTAAATTATAATTTATTGATGACTAACATTTATTGATCTATTTGAACTGCATGATTTTCTTCCCTTATATATCATTATAATTTTCCATTAAAAAAAAAATTATTCCCAGTATTATATCTAGATAGAAAATTTCATAACTGTAAGACATTCATATATATTAAATTTAAATTGAACTAATTTTAAATTGTTTTATTCTTTAAATATTTTATTTCAAAAAGATAATTCAGAATTATTAAATTTTAAATTAATTACTATCAAAATCAAAAAATATTAAAATAATAAATAATTATTGATAATTTAAAAATTTCAAGGAACTTTTTTGATATTATTTTTTAATCAAAATTCATTTAGATCTCTTCAATTAAAATTGACAAACTTTTTCATTGAGGTTGAAAAATATTGATTTTAGCTAATGTCAAACATAATTATTTTGATAAAGTTGGATCATAATTATTTCTATGATGCTCGTGGTTATTTCTGCCTGATTTTTTAATCGATGTCGATTAAATTTTTTCTCCATTTAACATTGGAAACAAATAAGTTAATTTTGGCGAATAATTTTCTTAGTTAACATAAAAAAATGCTAACAAATTATTGAAAAAATAATAATATTGGTATTGTAGATAAGAAAATAATCATTTTAAACATTAAAAAAAATCACAACATGTGTGAAAAATCCAAATTACACATGCTAAAAAACAGTCTCTCAACTTCAATAGAGAAAACATTAATTAATGTGAAATAAGAAATAAGAGTGACATAAAACAACAAAAACATAAACCTAATAATGTAAATATTTTTTTATTAAAATTAATAAAAAACAGTAGTGTACATTAGTCAAAAAAGTAATTTCCAATATTGTCAACATACTTTTAATTAACGTTAATAAAAAAATAACTCCAACCAACATTATCTAGAAAATAAATTTAATTAATGCTAGTTGAAAAGACTTTGACTAACAGAAATTGAAAATAATCTCACTTGAGATAAATTGAAAAAAAAAATTAAAATCATTATTAATATTGATCATGAAAACTTATTGATTGAAAAATAATTTCCTCTTCAAATATTTTAAAAAATAATAGATATTATAACTATTATGAATATTGATTAAGTATAATTAAAAATTAGTAAAAGGTTGAAAGACGTATGAATTTAAAATTTATCATTTTAACACTTGTTTCTAGTACCGAATTTCTTTGGTTTGATAATCTACCCTCTTTATTTGGGAGGAGTTCTTTAGATATATTTGTTCTACAGAGGTTGGGTGACATGAATTTGACCAAATTCCCTTGTCTTCCGGATTTTCTTTTTGTTTTATTATAAAAAATTTCTGTAGCGTAACAGTAGTGTAGTCCATGCTATTTTTTTTCTAATTCAATAAAAAGCGTTACAAGATTTATACTTGTTCATTTATTATTAAATACAAAACTCAAGATGCTACATTATTTATATAACATAAAAATATAAGAGTAAAAGTTTAACAGATTATTTTAATTATTAACATATAAAGTTTGCAAATGATTGTTAAGTTACATGAATATCTGTATTCTAATTTTGGTTAGAGAAAACTCTATTATGAAAATTTTTATAGGACTATTTTGTAAACAATTTCGTTATAAGACATTTTAAAAATAAGTAAGAATAAAAATTTGGCTTAGTTGAATTTTAATTACCTCATAAATATGAATATTTTTAATTAATTTATTAAAAAAATTATTATGATATCTGTTCAAAATATTTTCACTTTTGTCTGTTCTTGTTGTCAACAAAATAAATTCACTGTTACTTTTATTTTCATATTTTGATATATGTAACTTGTTGGTCAGTTTTTTTTTTTCATTCTAATATCTTTCAAATTTTCAGCCAATCTTTTCCTTTTTTTTTTTCAAAAATAAATTGATCAATAAGTTAAAAAAATTAAAGAGAGAAGAAACAAGTTTAACCAACCAAAAGACAAAAGTAATGAATATATTATCTTGTTAATAACAGGATCAAACACCAGGATATTTAGACATGAAGAAAACAAAATTAGATATTTAACAAAATAAAACTTTTAATCAAATTTTAACTGGAAATACTAAAAATTAATGAGTTACTCAAATTTTAATTAGACTAAAAATTAATTCCAATGTAATATTTTTTATTATTTTTGTAAATAAAAAAAATAAAAAAAATCATCTTTTGATTGTTTGTTTGGATTTATTATTTTCTTTATTTTTCTCTTATTTTCAAAAAAACACAACAATATAATTTGCATTTTTTATGATTGTCTTTATCTTTCTATTCAACTTTAAAAAAAAAAATCATCAAAAAATAAGTTTATGTTTACTTTATCCTTTTATAAAGAAAAGCATAGAAAGAAAAATAGATATTAAAAAGTTTGAAAAAATGAAAAAAAAAGATTTTTAATGAATATTATAAAATAAAAAAATGAAATGATTCTTAATTAAGTATTTAGTTTAAGTTTCTATTACTTTTAGCATTTTTTCTTTAAAAGAAGAAAAAGAGGAGAATGATTGTGAACTTAAACTTAAATTGAAAAAAAAAAATTGGAACGTAAAATAAGAGATTTGTCATAGTCTTTATGAAAGAGTCTTTTTTGTTGACCCACTTTCTTAAAAACATTTGCAAAAAGGCAAATTCCTCACATTGACCACCCTTCTCCACCATACTCTATCTTACCCACTTTTCAAAACCCTCATTCACTCTCTGTCTCCTCCCTTATGACATACTCCTTGCATGTACTCACCCGCACCCTCAATTTTTCTCACACAGCAAAAAAGGAAAAGCTATAGCTGCAATGTTCCCCGAACCATAACTAACCAACGTACACCTCCACTACAATCTGCTCCACCTACAATAACAATCCAACAAAGTTATTGATTTCCTTTGCAATGTTGAAGATACTCGTTGCTTCTCTCATCACAGAGAGGCTACACTCTTTATTCTACTCCCTCATTCACTTTTTGAGGGGGACAACACCCTCACAAGCATCATCTTCATAGTTCTCTCATTTCCACTTCATTCACCTTAGCTTCACTCTACACTCACCCTCACTCTCATTCCATGTAAAGAACTGCATTATTTCATACTCATATCCTTTTTCCATTCTCTACTTGCTCTCATCAAGGTTGAGCATCACGGTTTTGCATCAAAAAACACCTTTTCTTTCTTGTTTTTTTCGCCTAAGCAGGTTCTAATAACCTCCAAGAAGTCTCCAGAGCAATCGGAACAGCCCATAACAGTTTGAAAAAGCTTGGAGAAGCCCTTGTCGAAAAATCGGGCTTTGCCGAAGCTCCGCCACCAACAGCTACCAAACTCGAATTTTCTGCCTCCATTAGGTGCGTCTCTTACCCTTCATCTCATTCCCACCATTTTTATAACTTGAAAACGCCTTGAAACCTCCTTTTGAGCCTCGCCAAATGCTTGCTGGTGCAAGTCCCATTGAGGAAGATGACCGAGAGCCTTGTGAGCTCACTTTCTCCCACCACAGACCTTCTTTCTCTTCCATTCCACCTCCATTGAGACGAGGAGGAGGAGAGGACCGTTCACCACCCCATGGCGTGGTGTTTTGCCATCGCCGGAGACTCGCCGAAAAACTAGTCTAGTGAGCTCATTGCTTAAGTACCTAACTTTGAGAGTTGTTTCCAGGAGACCTAGGAACCTTTAGAAGGAGCTGGGGGTTGCATTAGAAAGCTGGGTTTACTATCTTTCCATTGGTATGCCATAACCCCATTCATGAAACCTCTATATCCCTCAAAATTGAGTGTCAAGATGCGGGTCTAGTATGAGTAACTTAGAATATTTTCTAGACACCACATAAAATCATAAACCTTGTCTTGGGGTTGACTTTGGGAGGTTATTCTCCGTGCTCTTGAAGCTTTAGAAGGTGCATGAACTATCATTGGAAATCTTTTTTTACCCTCTTTCCATTGGTCTAGTTTGGGTGCATTTATGAGATTATTTGGTCACCCAAAAAGTAGTGTCCCAAACTGGGTATTGGGCTTCCCAGAAACTAAGTCATGAGACAGCCAACTAGCCAACTTTATAGGTATAAGATTTTCATTGGTCTATAATAGGTACATTTATGTTACCATTTGAGCCTTCGAATTCAGCTCAAAAAACCTGTTCCAAAATTAGTTTCTAGGTTCTTTCCAGAAACTAAGTTATGGGACAGATTTCAGTTTTCAAGTGTCTAACTTTAGAGAGAATTTTCTCTCAATTTAAGAATCTCCAAGGGATGTATTTATGCTTGTTAGAAAGATATATTTAAGATATTTCTAGTGGTATGCCATAGGTGTATTTATGATGCCATTTGAACCATCAATTTTGACTCCAAAGTTGGGGTGCCAAACTGATTTTAGAGGACCAAATTTTGACTAAGTTAAAATTTCAGATTCATCCAACACACCAACTTTGGAGAATTCGTTCTCCGAATCCTTGACATTGCTAGGGGTGTATAAGTAACCAATGGAAAGCCTTTATAGACTCATCTTTAATTTGAGACTAAGTTTGCTTATTTCCATCGTCATTTGACCATCCAAATTTGGCCTCAAAGTTTCCCTCTCACAACTTTTTTCCCACCAAATCCTAAAACTTTCTAAATCCCAAAACCTAGTTTTGTTCTTGATGCTAACCTTGATCTAAAATGACTCTCTAGAGGCACTTACGCCGCCCAAAGGGTGTCTCTAGTTTGGGTCAGGATTCACATCTCCAGTTTTATATTCTTGCTTATTAAAAGAAAAAAAACGTGTCTTATTTAAATAAATTTTCGATTAAATTCTTAAATAACCATTCACGTTATCCGATATTTAATTCGAAAGATTTTAATTTTATTTGAAATATCAAAGGGCCGTACGTATCAAGCGATATCCAAATGAAGTTTAACTTCCAAAAATGCTAAATGTTCCAAAAAATAAAAAAATACCAAATTTTCAAAAATAAAAAAAAATATAAAACTTAAAAAAATAAAAAATATCAAACATTTTAAATAAATCATTTTCTTGAAAGAACTATGTAACCCTGATTCTTGGTCCTAATGGAGATACGTAGATGCAAGATCAAACCTTGTCGGACCCTTTCTAAAAATAAAAAAATATTTTATTTTTATTTCTCTTTTGGGAAAAATAAACATTTTCAGAACCACACTCGTTTTTATTTATTTAATTAGAGGTACTGTCTTAGGATGAGCGTTGTGGGGGTGCTGATACCTTCCCCACACATAATTGACTCTCGAATCCGAACATCGATTTTCACAGACTTACTTTATCTTTTTTTCGATTTTTCCATAGTTTTTTCTAATAAACTATGATAGCGACTCTCGTTTTCCAAAATCTCAAAATTATATTTTATAATTTTTTTTATCGTCATTTGTGTCGTAATTCCGATTACTGATACATTTCAATCAATATTTTAATGAATTAATATATCAATATTTGACCAAATTAATATTTAAATTAATAACTGACTAACTTGTCATTTAACATAAAATAATCATTGAAATCAATAATCCACCGTATTAATATTTTCCTAAGATAATATATTTTAAATATTTGATTAAACGAAAATCATGTGAACATACATTTGAACATTTCTTTTTCAAAGCATAATAAGTTAGCCTTTGAAGTTAATATTTTACTTGACTAATATTTTAATTAATTAATGGTTGACTGAATAAATATTTGAAATTCATATATTTTAAATAGTTAACTAAATTAACATTATGTTAATATACGTTTGAATTTTCTATTTTAGAAAATATTTTTATAAGCTATCCTTTATAAAGTATACATTGTTGGGGAAAGGAGTTAAAAAGAAAGAGGTGATTAGGGTCTAGGATTTTACAAATCTGATCAGAGATTATAAACACATACAAGATGAATAATATTATGGTTTATTTAATATGGCATGATCCAAAATTGATTGATAACTAATTGAGTAAAGGAATCAAACCACAATCCTTTTCTCAATTAAGAAATTTGAATTTTAATTATAGAATAATAATTACTTTTAATACAATTACTATCTATTACATTCATACACTAATTTTGTTATAAATAGGTATATTTTATACATAAGTTCATATGTCTTAATTATAATAATATTAATTTGCAGTTTTCTTTTCAAATAATTGTATATATATTTTAAAATAATTGTAAAATAATAACGATTGGGATATATATTTTAATATTTGGTAGTTAGGTGTTAATTTTGTAATAATTATTTTATTCAATAGTAATATATTCTATTATTAAATGTAATATTAATATTTCATAGTAATTTTGTAATAATAATGATATATATTACTATTGAAATACAGAAAAGTATTAAATGTTGTAATAATTACTTTTGAAAAAGTATTAAATTTAGTAACAGTTACATTGTATTTAATAATGCATGCATTTATGTTTACCCTCATACACTTCAAGTGAAGTCTATAAGTAACAAGCAATGCTATGCTATGAGTTGAGGATAAAACAAAAATCATAATAGGCAGAAGAAAGGTTTGTGTCTTGCAGTGTTTTTCATGGTTTATGGTCTGCTGGCAACAACATTCACTGCATCTGCAAACCTTCCAGACTATTGCAATGGCTATGAATCAATAATTAACCCTTGTGGAAATGATTTGACAAAACCAGGACCCAGTTTCAGTCCAAGTAGTAATTGCTGTTTTGGATCATATTATGGCTTCAATCTTGCTATGCTTAGTCAACCTTTGCACATGCATGCAGTTTGCTGTGAAAAATTTGAAGTTTGATCCGTACAAAATTATCAAAATTCCCGATGCATGTGGGCTTAAAATTAATTTTTCTGTTGATAAATGTGTATTTGGGAAACTTCTTCCTACCTCTCACCAGAATATTCCAGAAACCATTCATGTGTAATTTGAATATTCCAGAAACCATTAATGTGTAATTTGTAAAACTAGTTACTGAGCCCAGTCAAAGCATAAACAAATTCATGGTGTTCTAGAACAGTTTGTGGCTTTTTTTAAGTGCATTACTTTCTTAGAAGAATATGTGACCGTCTCCACCCAATTTTCTCTTACCAATTCAACAGAACACAAAAGTTAAACATTAATAAAATGGTAAACAATTATTAATAAGTTATAAATATTATTAATGATATTTTGTCACACTTGTTGATCTTATTTTTAAGTTAAAATTTATTAAGATCTCTTCCATTGATATTGACAAACATTTTCTTGAATAACACAATAAATATTGATTTTAGTTCACGTCGAATGTAATTATTTAGACTACAATCAATTAAACATATTTTTATCATGTTGATGGTTAATTTTGTTTGATTTTTAAATTGATGTCGACTGAAAAAAAAATTTCTATTTAACATTCGAAACAAACAAGTTAATGGTGGTAAAAGATTTTCTTAATTAACATAGAAAATAAATCCTAACAAGAAAAGAACTGTGTTAGTGTTATTGATAAGAAAAATAATCATTATAGACATTAATAAAAAATATCTACGACAGAGGTCAATAAAAAAATCTAGATCATATCTGTCTAAAAATAGTTTACCAACTTCGATCAATAAAACTATAATTAGTATTAAGCAAATAAGAGTGATTTGAAACACCAAAAAAAAAATATTAATAATGTGAATAAAACATATTTTTTTTATTAACGTTAATAAACAGAGCTAGTTTTCTTTAGTTAAAAAGTAGTCCACCTAGCATTGGTTAAGAAATTTTTAATTAATGTTCAAGAAATAAGTGTGACCTACATCATCTAAAAAGTAAATCAAGTTAATGTTGATTGAAAAATAAATATATAAAACATTAACTAACATAAGATGAAAATAATCTCCCATGACATTAATTAAAAACTCTCACTAACATTGATTAAGTTACAACTTGGGTGTCTAACATTAGTTATAGACTAACCTTATTTCAATGAAGTATTTCAATTGCTATCATATTAAAAAAAAATACGAAATTACGCAATTACTAATAGTTTAAAAATATTAATATTGATAATTTTTTTAATCTATTTTTACTGATAATGAGGTACAAAATCAATATATACACTTATGTCCTTCAAGGTTTGGCTTGACACCCTACAAGGAGAGTCCAATTCAACAAAAAATTCATTTGATCCTATATTAGATTCATTTAATATCATATATTATTAGGTATTTAAGTGTGAGTCTAAGTCCCACATTGGGTAGGAATGAGAAAGTTGAACAACATATAAGAAAGAAGACCCACCAATCTAATGTCTTAAGGTTTTTTATTAGAGGTGGTGTCATTCCCTTATATAGGTTTGCTCAGTTCTTATTGTTAGAGATCTTCTTAGAGTTTCTCCTTCGGATTATTCTAGCAAGTGGTATGACGGTACAAGTGAGGGGTTATGAGTAATGTACTCAGGTTTGAGAATGCTTCCGCTCGAGGGGGAGTGTTCAATATGGAGGAGGGACTCTCACTCGAGGGAGTTCTTATTGTTAGAGATCTTCCCAGAGTTTCTCCTTCGGATTATTCTAGCAAGTGGTATGACGGTACAAGTGAGGGGTCATGAGTAATGTACTCGGATTTGAGAATGCTTCCGCTCGAGGGAGAGTGTTCAATGTGGAGGAGGGACTCTCACTCGAGGGAGAGATTGTTAAGTATTCAAATGTGAGTCTAAGTCCCACATTGGATATAAATGAGAAAAAGTTGAGCAACATATTATTAAGAATTTAATATAAAAAACACAATATTTTAAAGTAAGATATTCTCACCTAGAAAAATAAACAATAAACAAAAATGTTGAAAGGCTTATAAATAATAAAATGTGTCTTAAAAACTATTTAATTTTAAATTGAGGTTTGTGTTTGATAAGTTGCAATATATCATTTCAATAAAATTTAAAAAATATGTGTAATCAAGATTGTGATAAAAGGAAAAGTATTTTAAAAAAATAATTAAACTTTGTGAATATTGAATAAATTGAACAATAGTTGAAAGAATAAAGAATTGTATGACAAAAGAAATAAACAAAAGCTTTTCAAATAAAATGAAATTATGAAAAAAAGAAGAGCGTGAAGATAATTTTTTTTAGATTACCTAATAAGGCGGATATGTATATATTTATTCATATTCTCATTCCTAATTTAAAAAATTGGATAGCCAATATAGAGATTTTTTACCAAAGTCGAGATGAGTTAAGCAATACAGGAAAAGGTTCAGACATCCTAATCATCAATTATTTTATAGATATTTTAATATAAAATAGATGAGATAATTATAATTTTTAAGAACTAAATAAAACTAATTGTAATTAATTAAGAATGGAGGAATAACAAAATAAATAAGACATGGTAAACCCATAAATATAATTTGATGGCATATTTAGGCTTCTTCATTATCTTAACCTTTCTTGTCTAACAAGCTGGTTAACAATGACATATAAAATTATTTTTTAAGTGGTCAATGATTTTGACAAAGAATTTTTATATTAATCATAAAAAAAAGTTAAGTCATAATATTTAATTCTTTAAATTAAGTATGTGGACAAGATAAGTATGTAGTATACTTGTCTCGAATGTACACCCATTTTAAATTATTAAAATATATCTAGTTTATTAGACAATCTAAAAATCTCTCCCTCAATGGTTTAACTCATCCGTATTTAAATCTTTAAATACTTTTTTTCATCACAACATCAACTTTACAATTTTTTTTAGTGGTTCCCTAAAACTATATATATTTTAGAAAAAGTTTATTTGATAATTTCACAATAAATAGTTTATTTGATCATTTCAAATGCTTATTAATATTTTTACTTATTTATTTTTTATTACATGTAACCGTTAATTTTGAATATTTAAACCTATAAAAGTTTATTAAATAATCTATAAAACTTATCTTGTTTTTTAAATTTTTAGTTTTTTTCAATTTGTTGAACTCTTTATTTATTACATAATATAGCTAAACTTGTCGCAACCGGTATCACGACCGGGCGATCATAAACTTATTTCTAAAAATGTTTAAATTGATAATAGAGTCGCCACCCTAGCTTATTATGGGGAAATTATAGAAAAACAAAAAAAAATAAATAAAAATGCCTACAAACCAGATTTAAGATTCGAGAGTCTGTTACATGTGAATGGTATTAGCACCAACAACGCCAATACGGTACCTTTAATTAAATGAATAGAAATAAGTGTGGCTTTACGAAATGTTATTTTTCCCTAAAAAATAGTAATTACAGCAAATAAGAATAAATATATATTTACAAAAATTGCAGTTTAAGAATGAACAATAAACAAACAAACTAATAACAGAGACAAATTTTTATTTTTTATTTTTTTGAACCCGACAAGATTGACCTTGGTCCTACTAATTTCCAAAGGAAAATCAGGGATCACGTCGTTCTAATTTTAAAAATTGATTGATGATGTTTGATATTTTTTTATTTTTCGAAATTTCATTTAATCTTGTTTTTTGAAAGAAGAAAAAAAAATTTGTATTTGTTCATTGTTAAAATTTTATTAAATCTGTTAATTAAATTTTTTTTTTGAAAATGTTATATATATTTTTTAATTATTTTTAAAAAATTATTTTAAATCTAATATTTTATTTTTAAAAGTTTATGTTTATAAGAAAGGGTTTTTTTAT
>Ga0209489_102538_pt1 | contig 36962 bp, 18 predicted proteins | sample SiratrowhiteBW_FD_187527 | JGI IMG/M metagenome (GOLD analysis project Ga0209489, IMG submission 187527) | Root nodule microbial communities of legume samples collected from California, USA - Siratro white BW (SPAdes) (version 2) | ecosystem: Host-associated > Plants > Roots > Nodule | place... | reverse complement strand
TGTTTGAGAAGATTTGTATTTGGTGGACTTGAAATTAGGCCAAGGTGGAGATTTGTTGATTTTGGCCTAACTTCAAGTCCCACATCAGTGGGTTTATTCTTAGGGGGGGAGGTTGTGAGTTATAAAAGAACTCCTCCTCCTCCCATTTCAATGTACCAAAACATTCTCTTCTCCCTTTTAATAGAAGTAGTACCATTGTGTGGTGCCCGGAGATTAAGCTATTTGCTGAACTCCGTTCAAAATTTTTTTGTCTAGTTTCTCTAATTTTAATATTCAATATTATTAGGGGGAAATCTCAATATTTCCCAACAGGAGACAAATAAACATTCAGTTAAAATTGATTAGTGATCAAAATTAGTAAAATTACCTCTTGTAGTAATTCATTAATTTTTTTGGTATGAAGTTTGAAGCTTCAAGTTCAGCCATAATTCCCCCTTCTAAAGCATGTTATAAATATAGTTTTTCCTACATTATTATTTTATCCGAGTTTAGGAATTTTAGCCACAAAAACAAGGTGGAGTTCATATAATTAGTCAAACTTAGATGTATGATTAATCAAGCAACATATTTTTATTATTATTATTGATTTTTAGGGTTCAATTTTAGGACAAAAACCCAGATAAAATTTAAAAATAATTCCTTATTTTCTTTTAATCAAAATTCAAATTTCGTGCACTAGTAAAACTTGGCACTAAACCATTAAGGTAAAAGTTCTAGTTTCGATTGAAAAATAATTTCAGAAACACCCAGACATGCATGCATCTTTTTTTCTCAAACATCCAAACAAAAGTTTCATTGCAATCCCAAGTCTGTAAAAAAAGCTTTAGAAGTTAAAAAATGTATATTTCAGCCTTGAAAACAAAATATGTTTCTTAGACCAAAGTAGTTCTTTTTGGCTGACATAAAAAAAAAAAATCTGTGTAATTGCTTCATAATTTGTAATATTTACATAAACTGGAAAAAGAAAACTTCGTCTACAAAAGAAAAAACACTTTTTCAACCTACAAAAACAAATTAAAACAAAAATGCACACAAGGACTTCAATTATCATATATGGAACAAAAACATGTCTTGTCTGAAGAAAATGTGAACGGAATTGAACTCACCTTATGAATGTTTCCAAAGAGAGAAGAGTTGTTTCTGACCCTGAGCTGCCGGAGCACCACCGACCTCCGTGTGAACTTGGGCGGCAGAAGGGACCTCCTTTCGACAAGGGCGGCGACACCTGTTGAAGGGCTGTCACAGTCATAGAATTCATATTCCCTCCTCTTCTTCCTCCTCCTTTTTCCATCCTCCTCACAACCCACTTCCGCAAACTTCTTCAAAAGCTCTTCGGAAGATTTTTTGGTGACATGTTGAACCTTAGCAGTGTCCATTGGAAGTGAAACAACAATTGGCATAATGGTGTTGCATATGTTATATGGTATACATGCACTATTTATGTTATGTGAGGTAAAATTAACATGACTATATATGTTGTGTGGTGAGGACCGTTACGAGATGATAATTGTTGAATAATGAATGATAGAGGGAAGAAAATATAGCCGTTGGGGTGGGATAATAAATTGTGATTGGCTTAATTTTCCTAAGATTTCTCTTATTTTGTCTATGGTTTTGGATTTTTGTGTGCTGTGGATGGGAAGGGCATGTGAATGTTCTGATGGGAACAATTCAATACTAAAATTGAAAGGACCCACAATTGCGCTCTCCTTCTTCAGTTTCAGTGCTACTTTCTGACATACTACTACCTACCTTATCTTAATATAATAAATAAACTGCTTTATCTTCGTCACATTGAAAAACTTACATGTATGATAGAATAAACTAACTTTTACAATTAGTGTAAGACTTAATTATTTTGTTCAATTTAACAGAAGAATTCTATTCAATATATTGGGAAATGATTTTTGTTATTAATTTTAGTACACGAATTTTATGTATGATATGAAGAAGAACATGGGATGACTTCCGTCCATTTTACTAATTTTATACACTTTTAAATTATAAAATTACCCAAGTGAAAGAGCAAATAAGATTAGTGCAGTTTTCGACAAAAATCTTATGTGCAAAATGACAACGCCCATGTATGAATGAAAAAAAATAGCAAGAAAATAATTTGTGATAGTTTTTATAAAGAATTATCACTAACTTATACAAAATGCATAATATTAAAAATAATTCAGAATACCTATGTTTTTACAAATTAAAATTGCTCTCAACACATTTATTTGTTTTAGAAATATTATGATTTTTCATCGTTAATACTGATTGCGTTCCTACTTACTGATAATCTAATCTAGCAGACGATTAATTAATTAAGGTGCAGGACACGATACCCTGAAGGGAGAAAAACCTTGACAATTTCTGAATTGAAATGTTATAAATATAGACTGTCAAAGAAGATGCACAAGTATAAAAACTGTTACATTGAAAACTAGTAACACAAATGGAGATGGGAATGGATATAGGAGGATGCTATAAATATTAGACTCAAGAAACGCAGGTAGCCTTTCTCAACTTCTTCAATTTTCAGTTCTTTGCTTTACGTCTCAGGACACAGAGCAGCACAATAAACAAACTTGGAATTACCTGTATTGGATGTAAATGCAAACCATCTGTCTCAATATATATACATGGATGACATTTCAAGCTTCAAACCCTTTTAAGAGGAAAAATGATATGGCCTTCAGGAATCAATTAATTCAGATAAATTAATATCTGTGATTAGTATATCGGGTGAACCACACTGTTTCTCAAAGCTCTCCTGAAACAAAAAAAGAAAAGTTTCAGTATGTTATGCAACATACAGGTCACTGTTCAGGTGAACTGCTAAAACCATTGAAGATCAAACTCCACAACACTAGACATATATATCAGATAAATTTAAATAAATTGTATCTGTAATTATAATAGTGGAGAAACCACACTAACTACTGATACAATTTAAAAGCAATTTTTACAAGAGCATGTTGCTATTAGGCACTATAAAAAAAAACTAACCATTACGTCAAAATGACTTCAGTAGTGGTTTTGTTGTTTTTTACATTATTATTTGAACGTATTAGTTTTTAACTAGTTACGCCTAATAAGCCAGTTAGGGTCTTTAGTGTGAGAAAATGTGTCAAGTTAAAAAAAAAAAAAAAAAGATGTGTATGTATACAGTTGATTTCAGTTGAAAATACCTCATAGACTTAAACCTATTTTATAGATCAAGGGTAAACCTCTCCGTTTGGAAGAGCTATATAAACACTATATTCATGCTAGAACTGCTCTAATTTTAGAAGCTTACAGATTTAATAACCAAAGCAACTTCATTCTGCATTGTTATGAGCTGAATTGGGTTCCAAAACTGAGAGCATGACATTCGAGGTCCCTTAGATTAAGCTGCAAAAAGGGAAAGAGTTACAAGTCTGAAAGAATTACATCAGATGAAACCAGCTCTATATCACAACCAATCATTAAGCAAAGAAAACAACTAATATTGCTCTTAACTGCATTTTCATCAAATATAGATCCTCCCAGAATTGCATCAGTGGCAACCGTGTAGGTCAGTAAAGTTCATGGCACATTAACAAAGCAAATAACACTAGCAGCTAAAAAATTGCAACAGGGCTTTATTATTTTATTCATTAAATCTCAAAATTACGGATTTACAAGCATCACCTTCAACCCAACATCAACCATCGAACAGCTGGGGCTTGGAGCACTTGGAGGAAATGCACGGCTATCCATAATATTAGAAAAAAAGACAATCTACATACCAAAACCTATTTGTCTCACGTGACCAATCCGTAACCAAAATAATTGGAAACACCCAATTATCTCTAGCACCTACCATCTATCAATAGAAAGTTTTGACAAAATAGTACAAACATAATTATCTGATGTTCTTTCTTTTAATTGAACTTTTTAAAATTTCTCCATTATATAATAGAAGTGAGAAAGCAGCGAGATAGATAACATTGAAATTCTATCTAAGAACAATATTTTTAGCTTATTAATCATTTACAGAAACCCATTTTAAATTTTTAATTGACTGCAATGAAATGCCTAAAGTGAGTCTCATTAGTATGTTCACAGGGACAACAATCCATTACCTTAGCACCAAACCAGAGACATGTTACTGACTATGGATAACAAATATGACAAGAAAAGGGAAACAGAAGACAATTCATGATTGCTGACTATGAATAATAAAATTTTCAAACAACACAAATCCTTCTGACCAGATACTAAACAGATAACTGAAACATCACTTTATGCAGGAAAGTGGGATGCCGATTCACCAAATATTCTTCTGTCCTCAAATGGGAAATCATAATCTACCATGTGTAGCTAAGGTTTGGGCAAAAATCCCATAAATATGTCATGGGTGTGCTTTATTGGGTTATAAAATGCAAAGGATATACAAGAGGCACCTGATTTAAGTGGAAATTCTATCTGTGGGGGTAAGCCAGCATCTAGTACATCCTGAACCAAAAAGTTACCTGGCCCACTTTCCTTTCCAAGTAAAGCAACCACAATTCCTGTTGCAGACAATGTAAGTGTAAAATTGTCATGTTCCAAATGACAGTCATTTGTACGGAAGCCAAGTTGCATTGCTATAAAGTAGCCACATGTGTTATTCCCTGATACCTCAGATATACTAAACAAATCTGAAAACAAAGCAATCCAAACGTTTTGGATCTAACATGCACATGTTTCATAATTGCCTTCTTATAACAATCTATTTTACTAAATCAGGATAAGTTGTTCATCATATAGACCTGTTACATATTCAGAGGGCGGAATGATATTGCCCCTGAGCTTAACCCTCCCACTTTCATCTTCCAAAGCTAGGTAATCATCCGAGTGCATGAAGTTATGTGGCTTGACAAGTGGACCCACTGATTTCTGCATATTATCAGCAGAAAAATAGTGAAATTCAGCACCACGGCACATTATTATCAAATTTCATAAAAGAAAGCACAAAATTCATCCTTATATAACAAATTCAAGTCCTCACTATCGAGACGTATATACTCTTCATAGTTCCATAACACAACACAACTTAAAAGCTTCCATATTAAACCAAGTAAATTTTTTTTTTCTCCTCTTTAGATAGTAATTCAACCAGAAAACACTTTTGCATCTCTGCATCTCCTTAACAAATGCTCGAATTCCTACAGCTTATATTGCACATAAACGACACATTTACACATCGTTGACAACACAAGTAAACTAATTTTTGAGATTTTCCGTAAACGAATTTAAACGCCAGCATTTCTACGTTTTTGTCATCACTAAAATAATTTTCCAATAACTAATTTAATCTTCAAACTTAATTTCTATGTTGACGCTGTGAATTAGTCACATACCAACATTGACACGACTTATAAGACCGGTAGTATAAAGGTCAACAAATTATCATACATGTCGATCTGAGATTTATTGAGCATGTAAAAAACATTTACACTGTCAATCTGAGATTCAATGAACATGTAAAAAACATTTACACTGTCAATGCACTCACAATTCACTCTTAATATTGTCTGTAATATTTTCGTAATTATATTTTTACAATTTACTTAAAATTTAAACAGAGAGGAACCTGCTTAGAATACTCATCAAGTATACAAGGTTTGAGCTTCATGTGTTTGTAGAGGATTCCAACAATGACACATTCCTTGCCCTCTTCCAATTCGATCACCTTGCACACTGTGCGAAAGAGAAACCGGTAAACAGTTAATTGAAAGCTCAAAACAAATGAAACACCACAACAGAAACAAATATGATAGTATTATATTACCCTAAGTGGATGTGATAGTAGAAAAACAAGGAGTAGGGTACCGGGAAAATTAGGTTTCCAATGTGGAACGAGAGAATACAAGAGAGTTCGCATCAAATGAAGGCGCGCGAAGTAAATATGGCTGTATTCCTGACCGCGATACATCTCTGTCGTAATCTCAAACGTTTCGTCCTGCTTCCATTGAAATCAAATCAACACATTCATCATCAAAATCATAATACAAATGAATCTGAGAGAGAGAGAGAGAGCATTGACCAGAGAGCCATAGCTACACTGCACTCCCTTCATTCCCATGGCGGGAACACTTCCCTCGCTTCAGTTCTTTCTTTCTTTTAACTCTGCAGAGAACAATAACACATGAATGCTCAATTTTTTCGATGGTTATATATTCCATAGTTTATTGGTTTAATTGTATCGTTACTTTTTTGAAAATAGAATATTTGAAAAAAATTTGGGAAATACTTTTAGAAAGAAAATATTTACCAAATTAATTTTTAATACATAAGAAAATAACTAATAAAATTATATTTTTTAAAAAAGTAATTGTTTTTCGACATTTGTTTGTTGAGAATTTAATTAAATATATATTTAGAGGAGATAATGTGAGATATTGAATATATTGATAGATATTTATTTGGTTAATAATATTTTATTAAATTTAATTGACTTTATTTGATATTGAAGGATAATTATATTAAAAAAATTAAAAAAAGAATTTGTTCTTAAATAACTTGAGAGTTAATATATATTTTTTATTATCAAATAAGTTTTAAATAAGTTTTGAATATTAATAGTATAAATTTATTATTAGATTTGTTAAGAGACGAGTTTAGGTTAATTTTCTTTTATCAATAGTATCTTTGATGATGTTTTATTATTATTTTAAACGGTCAATATTTAAATTTTTTTAATTTTTTCGTGAAATTACTGATATTGATACCTACTTCGAAATTTTAAAATGTAATTAATTAATTTGATACTATACTGAATGAAAGCTAAATTTAAAATATTTATATAATATTGTTTTCATGACTTAAGGATAAATTAACTTACACTTGATAATTGATTTAACCTAATAAGCATTATGTTGTGTTTTCAGTAAAAAAGAAAGGCATAAACAGTTTTAATCATAGTTGTCTCTAGCATAAGTAAAATGGAAGGCAACGTTTCAATACTAGAGAAAAAGACAGCATATAAAAACATTCATTCACTGCATTAAATAGGAACACTGAACCAATAAAAACATTAACTGCATTAAATAGGAACACTGAACCCGTTTGGATAATTATTTGTGCAACATGAAGATGTTCTAGGGATTAATGAAGTAATGAAGTTAGAACAAAAAAGGTATAGAAATAACACATTGGACGGTACTGCGAATTTGAATTTGAATGTTGTTTTAGATTTTCATTTGATTACCAGCGTAGAATGAAAAAATCTTTTCAAAATGAGTAAATAAATTAGTTTAAAGGTAAATAAATTAGTAGAACTGAAAAAAAAAGTTGAATTAAATTAAAGTTGAATTAAATTAATTCCCGCCAACTAAAATTTTCAAATTTGAATATACACACATATTTCAAAAGTAATTATACTTTTACCATATTTCAAAGGTAAATAAATAAGTGAACTGCTTCAAATTTCAGTTTCCAAATACCTCCAAATATCTACTAAGTTTTTAACCTCAATTCTTCTGAAATAAAAATTCGAACATCAAAACTTCTAAAGTAATAAGTTGCATATAAACAAATACTTTGATTAGGTACTTACGCAATACCTATTTGTAACAATGTCCTAAGTATTTAAAACAAAAAGCGAAAATATACTAATTGAAATTGAAATTAAGTTATTTTAATAATAAAAATTATGAGCTTCCGTTAAAAAAGATAATAGATATAATATCGATATTATGTAGTTCTGTTAATCTAATGTAAAATTATTGTTTTAAAAATAAAAATATTTTAATAGATTTATAATAAATTATTAAGTCCACTCTTACACGTAAAAACTTATTAAATTAGTTTTTTATATGTAAAATATTATTGATTTAGCCTTTCTTACTATTATTTTTATAGACATTTATTATTATTATTATTATTATTATTATTATTATTATTATTATATAATCAAATTTAAAAATGTATAAATAAATAACGGTGGGTGACCAAATTAATAACATTTATATATTGAAAGACTGATTTTATAAGTTTTTATATGCAAAATTAAATTGAAAATTTAGTACAGAAAAATAATTAAATATATATTTCAACCTTTTTAACTTATCCATTGTTAAAAATTTTAATACTATAATTAACTTTTTACATCCATATAACATTAATATATATTATTATTTTATTATAATATCATATTTTATTAATAAAATTCAATATCGAATGGAAGTATTGGATGAACAGTACCGTTTCCCTTGTTAAAATTTGATATTAGCAAAGAAAAAATTTAAAAATAAAAGCGCAAGTAAATAAGATATACTTTACAAATAATGTCATTATATATAAAATAGTAGATATTTATTTGTATGTTTAATATGATTTTTTTTACTTATAGTTGATAGTTGATATCAAGAGAATATTACCTATAAGAATGTTAATACTCTATACTTTTTTTCTAACTTCATTCATAAGAGAGAAAAAAAAAGTTATCTTAATTGAATTTAAATATAAACAAATTTTAACTTTCAATTCAAGAATTTTTTGTTATTTTAAGTAAACGATCATAAATAAATAAGAAAGTGCATTTAAAGATTCTAGAAAGGGAATACGTTGGTAGCATGTATCTTTGTCCTTAATGAAGTCTTTTCTTTAGTTTCAGATTTCAAACTAATTGTTTGGGAGATGAACACGATGGATAGGTGGTGGTGACCCTTGGCGTGGCACATCTTATAATATATTTTATATGATCACTATAAAAAAAATTATGTTTTAGCACGATCATCGAAATTTGTGGCTAAATAATAAAAATCAGTTGTTAAATATATTAGTCACCAAAATAACGATTAAAAATAAATAGTGATAAAAATCTTACTAGTTAAATATTTAGAAACCGATTTTTTAGGTGATTAAAAATAAATAGTGATAAAAATCTTACTAGTTAAATATTTAGAAACCGATTTTTTAGGTGATTGTAATTTAACGATTGAATATGTGGTCGTGAAATTGGTGGCAGAATATTTGGTCTCAAACATTTTATGAAGATCAATTTAAAATATTAGTTGCTAGATTGGTGGTTAAAATAAAATAAAAGTCAGTGGCTAAAGTGGTGGGTAAAATGAAATAATTATTAGTGATTAATTGAGTGACTAAAATGTAATAAATTTCGGTGACGAATTCCATAGCTAAATTTAGCTAAATTGAAAGGAATTTTGGTGGCTAAAGGGGTGACTAAACATAAATATTTATTGACGAAAGAGAAATAAATTTTGGTGGCTAAATCGATGGTTAAAATTAAAGAAATTTCAATGGCTAAATTGGTGGCTTTATAAATTATTTTGACCTGTTTACAAATAATTTTCAAACTTGTTCATAAATAATCAAATTTTAATCATACTACTGAATAATGAACTTCAACACATAACATAAAAAATACTAAAATAAACATATTACATAATGAAAAGTATAATGTAAAGTGTTGTAAGTAAATTAAAAATAGTCCAATGTATTATAAAATTCATCATATAATTAATCCTCATTTGCACTATCATCTCTAGTGTGGTCTTCTCTATGATGTTCATCGGGAGTAGGATTTGAAGGACCTGACATCAAATTATTCACTTGAATATGCTGAAAGGCGAGTTTCATCTGCTCATGATCTGTTATCAATTGCTCCACCTTTTCTTCAAGTGTCCGCTCCTTGGCATGCTTTGTCATAAATTCATCATTTAACTTTTCAATAGTTTTGTGCATGATGGACTACTAAAGGTTGATTTGTAGTAGAGTCAACACTCTTAGAAGAAGTCAAGACTTTTAGAAGAAATAAACCTTTTGCTCAATGCACCAAGCCCATACACATTTCCTTTTTTATTTCCACCTCCAACAACATCAAAGTATATTTCATTGTCATCAATGAGGCAACAGGAGATTCTTTAGAAGATGAGTCTTCACCCATTAGATGTTGTTGGGCTTCATTTCTCCTGAAAATCAAGTCAAATGTCATTACTGTAAAGAAGACATATAATAAACATTAAACTATAACTCAAAGTTTAAGCATACCGCAAGGTCACGGGTCTTAACATTGACCCATTGCCCAGTCTTTAATTTTTCTGTTTTCTCTACAACCTCCCAAGCAATTGGTTGTCGTTTAAGCTCCTTAGTCTACACAAATTTAATGAAAAATAAGATTAAATGTTTAAGTTTAATATATCATATTTAAATTAAATATATAAAAACATAACAAAAATAAGATTATCATTTTGTCAGAGTGAGCTGCAATAGATATTGAACCACCACAGTAGGTTGAGGCTCCCTTATCAATAGTCTGATTTGCCTTGGCAATGAAACTTTTGTTTGGAATTTTGTAGAACCCCAATATTGACCCGATAGAGCAACAAAACTAAGAGTAGTTGTACCAACACTGCAATTAATAAAGTTACTTGTTCCAATTATAGGATACTAAATAATGACACAGTAATCTTTCTCCCACCCACAAATAAAAGATGATAAAATGTAGATCCTATACAAGTTCAATGAATATCACAGTAACATAGAGATGTAATATCACAATAACATAGAGATGTAGGCCACAGGGTCAATACACCAATCAAAGTAAGAAAATGTAATATTTTGTATTTTGCTTTTACTACTACCCAAGATTTCACTTGAAAAGCAGAAAATAACTCCCGACTATCAAACACCTTATTATTGAAAATAATATCGTTTCTATGTTTTCATGTATGCCAAACAATAATCATCCAAACAGTATTGCCCACTGAAATACCTTTTCTATTGATCCTACACAGCTGAAATTATAAGATACTAAACAATGACACAATAATATTTCTCCCACCTACAAATAAAAGATGATAAAATTTAGATCCTATACAAGTTTGATGAATATCACAATAACATAGAGATGTAGGTCACAGGGTCAATACACCAATTAGAGTAAGAAAATGTAACGTTTTGTATTTTGCTTTTACTACTATCCAAGATTTCACTTGAATAGCAAAAAATAACTTCCGACTATCAAACACCTTATTATTGAAAATAATATCCTTTCTATGTTTTCATATATGCCAAACAATAATCATCCAAACAGTATTGCCCATTGAAATATCTTTTCTATTGATCCAACACAACTTAAATTATAGGATATTAAACAATGACACAATAATCTTTGTCCAACCAACAAATAAAAGTGATAAAATGTAGATCCTATACAAGTTTGATGAATATTACAATAACATAGAGATGCAGGTCACATGATCAATACACCAACCAGAGTAAGAAAATGTAACATTTTGTATTTTGCTTTTACTACTACCCAAGATTTCACTTGAATAATAGAAACTAACTCCCGACTATCAACAACAGCAAATTAACCCACAAAGTTTGTTGAACTTTCAATATCATATCCTTAAAGCTAATATCGAGAGATATTGAAAACTTTAAGAATATAAGAAACTATTCATAAAAAATTACATTAAAATTAAACAAACCGAAATGTAAGTTTATTATTAATATAAATCTTAATGCAACAATAAGAACAATAATGTTCAACAATAGAATAATACAGTTAACATAATTTGTCTAACAAATGTGAGATTAAAATTATGTAAGACATCTAACAATATTCACAAAATTGATATTTTACCATAATTTGTTCTGCGAATGTGAGCTCTCAATCATGAAAATATCCAATAATATTCACAAAATTGATATTTTATCATAATTCGTCGTGTGAAGGCGAGTTCTCAATCATAAAAAATATCCAATAAAAAATATCCAACAATACTTTTAAAATAAATTTATATTATAGTACACACATACACACAGTGTCAGAAGGAAGTATTATTCAAGTATTGGAAAAATTAATTCTCCATCGTCATAATTCAAAACTATGTAAATATAAATACTAACAATATATTGTAAAATATTTTTTTATTTAAAATTTATGATAAATCATAAAACTGTGAAAACAACTCATAACTTAATAATTTGGAATTAGCATATACCAAAAGTCTAAGATTCAAATCACATAAATTGTGTCTAACATAATTTTACTATAAAACCCAACAAATTAACATAATATCATACAACTAGAAAGGGATTAAAGATGTTACTAAAATTGATTTATCTTATATATAACTACGACATCAAATCATAACCTTTTCGTATTCCATCATTTACAAAAGATCAAAATTACTCCTATAACCTTTATATGTAAAAAGAAAGTCACAATATACAACTCCTATATAACTCCTATATATTAGGGACAAGCAAAAGACTATGATGTGGTTTGAGTCTCGCCAAAGATACAAGCAAGAATCACTTAGCAAGTGGGATGCTGCCTTTCTCGTTACTTCAGTATCAAAGTGAGAAGATGAAAATATAGCAGCTAAATATATGATTTCCAAATCCAATTCTTCCAACAATATTTTCAAAATACATTTATATTATAAATACTCAAAAATATACAATCAACAATCAACAACAACATAAATAAGTTAGAGAACAACATATTTTTTTTGTATATATAAAAGTTACGGAAACCAAAAGACATCAAAGTTCTAAAGTCAAAATTTTAAGATGCCAAATTTTAAATAAAATGATATTTAATTCAGGCACCCTTACGTGTTTTCAATATAATAAATATTCTTATTTTAATTAAATTATTATTTATAAAAATTAAAACAGTAAATCACAGTATAGATTAACAAACACATGCAAGGCTACCTTCAAAAACTACAAATATTTCTGTACAGTGGGAAATATCTTGTAAAGGATAACAATAGTTAAGCCACACTTTACTGCAAACTAAAAAATATAAAATTTCCAAAAATCAATCTTTAATGAAATAACAAAGTTAAACCTCAAACCAAATTCTGATAAGCCTGTTCACGGATCAGGTACAGCATAAAAATTAAACCAAACTGGTTATTATTAAAGAATGAAATCAAAATGATTTCAAGATTCAGTAAATAATTTTTAATTCATATAGTGGTTCTTGTTCTATAAACCTGTTTAAAATCACTGAACCGATTTTAGCATTGTGAACTGGTTCTTAACTAGTTCCCAAACCACTTCAGGAACCATATTTTCTCATGAACAGTTCAAGAACTGCTCTTTTGCCTATATCTCAGTTCAAAAGAACCTTTACACAACATACATAAGAATATTGTAAAAAAAGAAAATATAATAATAATCAAACGGCCAAGGACAAGACTGCTGAACATGATGGTAAATTTTATTCTGCCTTCATCATTAACAAAGATAACTTGCACCATTCACATTATAAAATATTTATGCCAGGATAAGTATCATAGTTATCAATCCTCATCAGTAAAGAAGTACATATCTTCATAAGACCAAATCAAGTTAACCTCCTCTAATTCACGTCAAATACAACAAAATTTCAAAAACTTGGAAACCTTACATTAAGGTAGAAGAGAATGCATTTTCTAACAAGTTCAACCATATTTATTAAGAAAATATATTGAAATTTAAATAAATAAATAAAAAGCTATGTACCCAAATCTAAAGCTAAGGATGCATAACAACGATTTTGTCAACAATAACAAGCTCAAAGGCATGTTCCCAAATCAATGCCTAAAATTAGCACCCAATTTTGATAGGACTTTCCAATATCCAACCTTACAGCGACGGAGCTGAATTTCATAAATAATAGACTAACTTTTCACAAAATCTTGACAAAGCATATTCACCCATCGTTCATACACAAAACGCAAACGCACATCTAAATATCCAACTCATCAAGATCACACTATTCAAATTACTATAACTTAACAATTAACCTAACAGAGCTGAAGAAAAAAAAATGGGTGTATGCGGCACAAATATAACTTTTAGGGTTTATGATATTAGGGTTTTATTTTATGAATTCAATCAATATCAATATGAGTTTAACAAGAAAAATTTTCACAGCCATTATCAATACCAAGTGAAAAAAATAATCTAATTAGATTTTTTAATTTAGTGTGATTATGGTATATGAAAACAGACAAGAAAAATCAAAACATGAAATAAAGAAAAGTTTTGATTTAGTTCTATCCTTCCTCGTTAATGACTTCTGTATAAAGAATAAGAGAGAAGAGTGTATAAACTGCTCCCAAGGTCATGAAATAAAATCTGAGTAGTTATAGAGACTCTTTTATTTATTATTAATTAATAATAGGCTCAGCCCACCTATCACCTGACCCAATAAATATTCACATAATATAAACGATATTATTTTATGTAACTAAATAAATAATAACAACCAAATAAATAATAACAATATTGGTTATATAATATTTTGTAAATAAGTTAATTTAGACAAATTATTAATTTATATACGTCTACAAAATAATTATTCCAACAAAAGAAGCCAAAGTTGGGTTAGTCTTCATGCAAAATTTGCCTTTGTAAGTTTTGAATTACTTGGTTTTTAATTGAGTTATCACTCTCTTTGCTTTCACTAATTACATTCATTTGCATAATAAATTTAAATAAAGCAAAAATAAGGATTTTATCTCAAAGTTCTATGAAGAATCTACTACCATTAACAAATGTCATCTGACTAGGATATAAAAACTGATTTAAATGGAATGATATGTTGATGTGGATGTGAAGAAAAAATATTGGTTTCATCCTCAAATCAATAATGGAATTTTGAAGACGTCATGCTTTAAGTTAAATTCAAACATTAATTGAATCATTAATAGAAATTAAGCTAAGAGATCCATAAATAAAGGGAATATACATGAAAAGAAGAATTGACTAACTAAAAATCAAATAGTATCTTTAATACATATTCTTTCTATTTAACTTTATCATCTTAACATAACAATGACATACCAAAGACCATGATATTTTCATATTCTATTTTTTAATCATTATATTACTTTGACTTAACTTTGTTTTCTTTCTTGATGAATAAAAATTTGCATTTAAATTTGTAAGGTATTGAAGTTTTGGTGTAATTTTATTAATTTGATACATTTTGAAAAAGTTTATATTAAAATTTAATGTATTTTAATACCATAATAAATAATTCATTATCTATTTAAATAAGTTAATTATTTGAACTTACCACGCGTCCTCCATGTGCACGTGTGGAAAATATAGTGTAGCACCTAAATCCTAAATCTATTTATTTGGTGTGTGGTGTTAGAGTCTCATACACTGAGCTGAGCTGCATAAAAACTAATCTGAGAAAGAAAAAAGAAAGAAAAGAACAGAATCAATGGATCGTTGAAAATGCAGGGAGGAAAGAAAGCAGGAGAATCGGTGAAGGAAACGACTTCAAACATTGGTGCTTCTTCCAAAGCTGGCTTGGAGAAGACCAAGGCCACTGTCCAAGAGAAGGTCCCAAACATTTATTTTTCAATCATTCTATATATTAATACTATCATATCATATTATGGAACCAACAAAACAAATATTTTTATTCTATTTTTATCACGATTTTATTTTTGTCACGTGTATGCAGGACGAAATTTTAATTTCTTTAATTTTAAGAAACTAGGTTCTTCACTTGAAGTTTCTTCAATTTCAAGAAACTAGTTTTTTCAATTTCAAGAAACTAGTTAACATGTAAAATATACAAATATTCTTATTCTATTTTGTCACGTGTGTGCAGGACGAAACTTGTTTTATAGATATTGACGAAACTTGTCCTATAGATATTGACGAAACTTGTCCTATAGATATTGACGAAACTTGTCCTATGGATATCGACGAAACTAGTTCTTCAGATATCGAAGAACTAGTTTTTTCGTTATATGATATATTTCTTCAATATCTGAAGAACTAGTTTTTTTGATATCTGAAGAACAAGTTTCTTCGATATCCATAGAACAAGTTTCGTCAATATCCATAGAATAAGTTTTGTCGATATCTATAGAACAAATTTCATCCTACATACACGTGACAAAATATAATAAGAATATTTATTTATTTTACATGCTAACTAGTTTCTTGAAATTGAAGAAACTTGAATTGAAGAAATTAGTTTCTTCTTAATTTCTTGAAATTGATTGAAGAAACTAATTTCTTGAAATTGAAGAAACTAAAGTTTCATCTTGCATACACGTGACAAAAATAGAATAAGAATATTTGTTTATTTTACATACTAAGTAATTTCTTGAAATCGAGGAAACTAGTTTCTTGATTCTGTATCACTTCAATTTCCATAGGACAATTTGCTTCGATTTTCATAAAGTTTCTTCGATTTCTATAGAATAAGTTTTTTCGATTTCCATAAAACAAGTTTCTTCAATTTTCATAAAACAAGTTTATTCAATTTTCATAAAACAAGTCTTCTCACTAGTAATGTCTGCAATCAGGTTTCATATAAAACTTTCATAATTCTTTAAGGAAAAGAAATATCAACCACACGACAAAATAGAATAAAGATATTTGTTTATTTTACATGCTAACTCACTAGTTACATACCAACTAAAACTAAAATAGAGATTTAAGAAAATAAAAACAAACAATATGAAATCTCATAAAACATATAGATCTTGAATTGAGAGATAAATTTGTCAAATGATTTATACTTGTCTCAATATGTATACCAATTTACCAATTTTTGTATCATCTTAAATCTTCAATGTAGAAGGAAATGTTTCTTAACACATATAATTATAAATATACACAAGAATTTGTAATAGTTGATCCGATTACTTGATGAAAGAGAGCTTAGTAATGAAATTGAAATTCCGAAACAAAAATGAAGATCTTGCTGCGGAAACCAGTGTACTTTCTTTTATAAAGGACTAGTTTCTGTTTTTTTCATGCATTTCAGGACATTTTTTTTCATAATTGATGAAATAAAATTCAATTTTTAGTTATTAAAGTCATATTAAATTGAATTTATTACAAACTATAAAATATATTAAAAATTAACTATAAAATATATTAAAAATAGATGCATTTAAGTTGTGCAGTTAATATTAAGTCCTTTATAAAAATTTGTATTGAGGAATCCAGTTTAATGGAGACTGACATTCTTCCATCTTTGTGAGGCTGGATTCTTCCATATCAATATTCATTGTGCTCGATTGGTCCATGTCAATATCCATTGTACTTGATTGGTCCATGTCAATATCCATTGTGCTCGATTCGTCCTTGTCAATATTCATTGTGCTCGATTCGTCCATGAGACTGCTGGAAAACCTCATTGGCGATAGAGTTTAGTGCGACGAACTCAGTTTCTAGTGAAAAGGACGAACACACAAGAGCAAGAATGATAAGCTAATTTCTATATCAGTTAGTCAAGGTAGAATGGAAACATGCACTGTGGATAAGGAAGGCATCTACCGAGTACCATCAGAAAGCAATTCAAATTTAGCCCTATAAAGTATAAATAAACACACATAGACACACTCACTAGTTACGGGATATAATAATGTTCTTGGTTGATGGGTCCTCTCTTGCCCCCATGCTAAGTTAGAACTAGGATTCACTGTTAACAATAGATTTGGTTGTGCACACACTTCATCCTATGTAGAGCTAAATTCTTCATAGGTTCAAACTTTCAATCCTCAAGCGACTATAACTATTTTGTGAATCTTCAAAAATATAACAACAGCTATGTTTTGTTTGAGTCACGATCCTGAAAGACAAATATGATAATATAACTTCCAAAATCCGCTGTTATACGTCCCAAAGAAAATGCATCTGTTTAGAAGTGTGCTCGATTAGAATAATTTTTCCTATATTGTTTCTATGTAATCCTTGTGAGATCAGGCTAGTTCATAATGTTAATGTAGTTCGCACATTTTGATTCGCTTCATATTAGTTAATGGTGTGGATCTGTGTGTCTTTATTTTATTCGACACTTTAGAAGTAATCAATACCCTATAAAGTAATAAAGTAGAGCTTGAAAAACATGCAGTAAAAGTTAAAAAGGAATGAAAGAACGAAAGAATGTAATGTCGAATTTGTGAGTTGATCACTTACTCGATGAAAGAAAAGAGAGCTTAATTCGAAAACAAGAACAAAGATCGAAGATCTTGGCGCGGAAATAAAACTGGAAATAGTGTTTTATGTAATTTCACGAAGATTGAAGAAAGTAGTTTCATCAAGATTAAATAGTTTTAATCTTGATTAGAAATAGTATTTTATGTAGTTAAATGAAGTGGAAGAAAATAGTTCCATAGATATTAAAGAAATTAGTTTCTTAGAAATTGAATTAGAAACTAATTTCTTCTTCTTGCATATCAATTTTTATTAAGACACAAAATCACATGCATAAAAGATATTAAAATTCAAAAAAGTATATTAGAAGAACAATGATACCGTTAATTCCTTCAACACATAACTCCTATCAACAAAATAATTATTAAAGAAAGATAAAAAAAGAATGAAAGAACCAAGAATAAAATTGATCTCCTTTTCGAGGTGGTAGAAATTTATTCAAGAATTTGTGACAGATGTCGAAATTTATTCAAGAATTTATGATAGTTGATCCACTTACTTGATGAAAAAGAGCTTGACAATGGAATTAAAATTCTGAAAAAAGAATGAGGATCTTGCAGCGGAAATAAGAATGAAGATCTTACCGCAGAAATTAGTGTGAAAAAAAAAATGATGGAAATGGTAATTGAGCATGCGATTGAGCATGCGATTCTTATAGAAGAAACCACTGTATTTTCTTTTATAGAGGACTAGTTTCTGTTTCTTCATTTCAGGGCACTTTTTTTTCATAATTAATGAAATAAAATAAATTTTTTAGTGATTAAAGTAACACTAAATTGAATTTACACATTTATTACAAACTATAAAATATATTAAAAATAGATGCATTTAAGTTATGCAGTTAATATTAAGTCTTTTATAAAATTTATATTAATGATGTATAAAATTTATATTAATGATGTAGAAAGCAAAGTTTGAAGATTTTTCATACCATATTAAGTCCTTTGTAAGCCCATTGATATTGTGATTAGAATTGAAAACTGCCCATTAATATTGTGATTAGAATTGAAAACTAGTTTCAAAACAGGACAAAATAAAAACATAATTCAAGAAATAATAAAATTTAAACATATAGTTAAGTTGAAAAAACTATTTATTCAATATTTAAAAATAACTTAAAATAGTTCATGTAAAAAAAATTAAATGGTAAAATATAAGTGTTTATCAAATGTTTGTATCTAATACATGTATAGTATAGTATTGAACAAATAAATAATATATTATAATAAATTAAATTATATTTATCCATTCTAAAATTTAATTATAGAATTAAAAACTTAATTATTTGATCATTATTTAAGAAAAATAATTTTATCCATTATAAATTTCTTTCATTCTTTTAGGATATAGTGTTTTTTTGGTGTTATTTTAAAACTAATCTACATATATAATCAAAAAATAAATTTAATAATTATTAATAGATATTATAAATATTATATTTGTATTTCAGTTAAAATAATTTTTATGAAAAAATTTACTTATTTTTCCTAAGTATTTTCTTACCTTTAAACTGTTTTTCAAATATATAATTAAAATTATGAAATATACAATAATTATTTTTTGCTGAAGATGTAACATAGGATCTTAGTAAAAAATACAAATTATTATATGAAAAATGATTTTTTGCAGTTAATATTTTAAAAAATTTATATTAATGACATAGAGAGCAAAATTGGAAAGATACTATATGTCTGGAATCTAACATGTTAAATAATATATACTTTACACAATATTAAGTCCTTTGATAAAAATTTGGAAGATAGTGTGGTTTTGAAAACAGTTTTCATACATTCAAAAGTTATCCATTAATATGAGATATTAATTTATTTAAATGAAAAATAATTTTGATAGTTGATAACAAATACTATAAACATAATATTTATATTCCATTTAAAAATAATTTTTATCATTACTTTTTTTTTGTAAACATCTTCTTTAGACTATTATTTTAAATATATAATTAAAATACAAAATATACAATTTTTTTAATCTCTAGTAAAAATATTATATTTTTAATCAAACATTTTATTAAATTAAATCTAAATAATTTTGATACTTTTATTAATAATATGCAGTCTAAATTTTTATGCTAATTTAAATACTAAAAATACTAAAAAATGTCTTTTCCTTTTGAGAAATCATAATTTAAAGAAATATAATGATATAGCATATTGTTTTTGTAAGCATTAATTGCTTTTGATATATATTGATTTTGTTGTAAATTTATTTAGAAAAATCATAATAAATATACTTATATTTTATTATAAGCAACAACTATGTAAAGTTAATGGGACTCAAATGAAGTCCATACTATCAAAACATTATCTAAGATACTATAGATGAACATCGACACAAATTTCACTTTAAATTATAATTAACTAAGAATAAAAGAAAAAAACAAAATAGTATCCCTTATTTGGATTTTTTTTATTCCTGTTGATGTCCAGAAAATTTGCTTGTATTTTAAAATCCTTTATTCTGTTATTAACTAAAGAGTCGTCTCCTTAGAAACAGGGATACCGGAACCTACAAAACTCATAATAATCTAAAATTATGCTATTTTAAATTTCCAAGAGAAAAAAAACTCACTAAAATTAAAATAAAAATAAAAAAACTACTTAAAATAAATAAAAAATACAGAGTTGAAATTGATTCATTAGTATTTATATATGATTTTTTGAAAAGAAATAAAATGATACTTCAAGATGTAAGATTTAGGGTTTGTTCATAACAATCATTATTTTTTCTCAAAAAAATCTTCAAAATATAGTAAAGAAGAAATTAAATTATAATATATGTAGATGAGTTTTTATTAGATAACAATGCGATTTTTGATATTGCTGCTAGTTTATTTATTGATAAACTTAACTTAGAATTTGTATTTTCATCGAGGATGATCAAACATGACAGTTAAACATAATAGTTTACATAATGTTTTTCTTTTGTTAAACTTTTCTTGATACGGTTTTGGCTTCAAACCAAAACTTGAAATATAAAAAATCCTCAATAACAATTCAATTAAAAATTCTATACAAAATCATATAATTTATCCTAAAAATTTTTTAAAAAAGAAAATAAGACTATATTATCTATTTGGAGAAAAAAGTAGTCTTGTGTTCTCTCACCTTTTAGATGTCATCTTGGGACAACAATGATTCATCATTGAAGATTTGAAACATTTGAGGCATGTGATTATTCAATCATCATAAAAGATAAAATACAAATCATGTTTAAATGTATTATCTATGTTTAGTAGTCAGTAATACTTGTCCAAATATAAAACTTACCCTTATAATAACCTTTTTCATTTTTTGGATGGATTTTTCTTAGAGGAAACAAGACCACACTACTATGCAATCCCTACTAATGGGACCTATGGTGAATGACAAATAGTTAGTTATATCATACTTTAAAATAATACAAGTCAAAGAAAAATAACCCTTCAATGTATAGAACCAAGTAAATATGCCTCTAGGAGTCACTTGTCCATGTTTGCATGTATTGCTGGATCTGGACCTTTGATTTATGAATGGATTGATGCTCAAGAAATCCACATATTTCTAATTTATCTTGCTCCACACTCAATTTTCCATGAACCTAACATAATGAATTATAAGTTAAATGTAATTATTATAATACAAAAAAACATAGGCAACATAAAATGACGTATATGACCCATAATTATATCACTGAAATGTTTAATACAGAGATCTCCCAAAACATTCAATGTATCTAGTAAGGACATGTACAGAGGAACAACACTCCAAATATTCGGTTGTCTCAATATACCTACAATGATTTCCTCCTCAAATCGGATAATATGATCAAAAGTTGACATATTAAATCATCTTCAACTTCTACCATGTCATCATCATCACTAGCAGGTGCTCCCATATCACAACAAACATAGTCTTAAACAAAGGAAAAATGTTAGTTCAACATTGATAGAAATTATAGCAATAATAACTAAACAAAAATAACAGTATGTAATACTTTAACTAAACAAAAATAACATAACACTATGTAATACTTGTGGTCATACTGAGATTGACCTAATCAATGTAGGTCAAGCCAAAAGTGTGCGTATAGTCTCCTCCACCAATTAAACCTATGTAATGGACATAAGTACTCGAGCAACAACATCTAGATCTTTATAGTCTCTATATAATACATAATCATTAGGACATGTATATATCTTTATTGTATTCCAAACTCATCGAATATAATATCATATCTTCTTTGTCTCAGTTATGATTAGGTAACGTGATATATTATAGAAACATCTCCTTTAACAACTTAAAAAATATTCAGTGAAACTTCTATCAGTCCATCAAATTTTTATTTTTAAACAAAAAAAAATTAAGTTACTAATAGTCACATAAATTTAGTATATCATAGGTACAATGCTTTAAATCAGACTTTAAAAACTTTAAAAAATAAAAATAAATAATACCAATATCACTTATTCATAATTAAATACTACTAAGTATAACCAAAACAATACCCTATAGTTCTTTTATGGTGTATGCCATACAAGACATGGCCATTTACTTGACATTCTTTCCATCAAAGCATATGTTAATAAGTTCATGTAATGTAGAACTCATAATAGTTTAGTCAAAATGTCCGTTTAAATGTCAATCCTAAATACATACATACAATCCTACATTAGCATACAAAATGCATAATATACAAGAGATAACACACTAAATTAAATTTTCAAGAGATGGAAATTATATTTTTAACAAGGTAGAGTTGTAAAAAACATAATATACAAGAAGGCATACCAACCTCTTTCCAACTGTAAAGGGTGTGTATATCGTAATTTCATATAACAAACAAGGGGACAAGAAAAACATCATTTTAAGAATCAAGAGTTATGTAAAGTCACACACAAGAAGATTACAACAAGGACATCAATTTCAAATCTGCAATCTTATCCTCATCAAATCTTATGGGAAAACAATTTTTATAACTCATGGGACTCAGGTCAGCATACGCCTACATATTTCACCTTCATAAACCAAAATATATACTAAAGGAGTAAATATCAAGAAAAAGATATGGACAGAACTTACTCTCCAACAAAATAAAAACATATAAATAAGACAACAATATTACAATCACAACAATATAATACAAACATTGCTAATGCCATGAGAAACTATAACTTAATCACCACATACAACAAAAAAAAATTGACTGAGAAATCACAAACACTTTTTAACCTTCTAAAGCAAATTAAAACAAAATACACATCTACACAAACTTCAATTATCATCTATTGACCAAAAACATGTCTTGTCGGAAGAAAAAGTGAATGGAATTGGGCTCATCTTACGAATGTTTCCAAAGAGTGATGAGTTGTTTCTGATCCTGAGCTGCCGGAGCACCACCGACCTCCGTGTGAACTTGGGCGGCAGAAGGGACCTCCTTTCGACAAGGGCGGCGCGCTGCACTTGTTGAAGGGCTGTCACAGTCATAGAGTTCATATTCCCTCCTTTCTTCCTCCTCTTTTTTTCATCCTCCTCACAACCCACTTCCGCAAACTTGCTGAGAAGCTCATCCGAAGAGTTTTTGGTGACATGTTGAACCTTAGCAGTGTCCATTGGAAGTGAAACTAACAATTGGTATAATGGTGTTACATATGTTATATGGTATACATCCACTATTTATGTATAAACCTTATTATATTATGATTATAATAATTATTATTGTTATTATTTTAATTAAATTTATTAAAATATTATTAATATTAACATGACTATATATGTTGTGTGGTGAGGACAGTTACGAGATGATAATTGTTGAATAATGAATGAGAGAGGGAAGAAAATATAGCCTTTGGGTTGTGATAATAAATTGTGATTGGCTTAATTTTCCTAAGATTTTTCTTATTTTTGTCTGTGGTTTTGGATTTTTGTGTGGTGTGGAGGGGAATGTTCTGATAGGAACAATAGAATACTAAAGTTGAAAGGACCCACAATTGCACTCTCCTTCTTATTCAATATATTGGGAAGTGATTTTTGTCACTAATTTTGGTACACGAATATTTTTATGTACGATATGAAGAACCTGGGATGACTTCCGTCCATTTTACTAATTTTATGCATTTTTAAATTATAAGATTACCCAATTAAAAGAGTAGAGTAGTGCAGTTTTCTACTAATTTTATGCATTTTTAAATTATAAGATTACCCAATTAAAAGAGTAGAGTAGTGCAGTTTTCGATGAAAATCTTATGTGCAAAATGAATTTTATGCATTTTTAAACTATAAGATTACCGAATTAAAAGAGCAGATTAGTGCAGTTTTCGATGAAAAAAATCTTATGTGCAAAATGACAACACCCAATGCATGAATCGAAAAAGCCCAATGCATGAATCAAAAAAGAATATAGCAAGAAAATAATTTGTTATAGTTTTTTATAAAGAATTACCACTAACTTATACAAAATGCATAATATAAAAATAATTCAAAATATCTATGCTTTTACAAATTACAATTGCTCTTAACACATTTTTTTGTTTTAAGAATATTATGATTTTTCATCTTGTTAATACTAAATACGTTCCTAATTACTGATAATCCAATCTAGCATACGATTAATTAATTAAGGTGCAGGACAGATACCCTGAGGGGAAAAAAACCTTGACAATTTCTGAATTGAAATGTTATAAATATTATAAATATTCACTGTCAAACAAGATGCACAAGTGTAAACACTGTTACCATAAATAAACGTTTACACAAATTCCACTTTAAATTATAATTAACTAAGAATAACAAAGAACACAAAATAGTAAAATTTCAGTTCTTCGCTTCTCGTCTCAGGCTACATGGCAGCACAGTAAACAAACTTTGCATTACCTGTATTGGATGCAAATGCAAATCATCTGTCTACATATATATACATGGATGACATTTCAAGCTTCAGGAATCAATTAATTCAGATAAATTAATATCTGTGATTAGTATATCGGGTTAACCACACTGTTTCGAAAAGTCCAGTGAAAAGAAGAGAAAAAAGAAAGAAAAGTTTCAGTATGTTATGAAACATACACGATCACTGTTCACGTGAACTGCTAAACCTATTGAAGATCAAACGCCACAACACTAGACATAGATATCAGATAAATTTAAATAAATTGCATCTGTAATTATAATAGTGGACAAGCCACACTAACTACTGATACAATTTAAAAGCAATTTTTACAAGAGCATGTTGCTATTAGGCACTGTAAAAAAAACTAACCATTACGTCAAAATTACTTCAGTAATAGCTTTGTTGGTTTTTACATTATTATTTGAACGTATTAGTTTTTAACTAGTTACGCCTAATAAGCCAATTAGGGTCTTTAGTGTGAGAAGATGTGTCAAGTTAAAAAAAAAGGATGTGTATGTATACCGTTGATTTCAGTTGAAAATACCTCAGACTTAAACCTATTTTATAGAACAAGGGTAAACCTTTCTTACTCTACATTTTCTCCGTTTGGAAAAGCTATATAAACACTATATTCATGCTAGAACTGCTCTAATTTTAGAAGCTTACAGATTTAATTACCAAAGCAACTTCATTCTGCATTGTTATGAGCTGAATTGAGTTCCAAAACTGAGAGCATGACATTCGAGGTCCCTTAGATTAAGCTGCAAAAAGGGAAAGAAGAGTTACAACTCTGAAAGAATTACATCAGATGAAACCAGCTCTATATCACAACCAAACATTAAGCAAAGAAAACAACTAATATTGCTCTTAACTGCATTTTCATCAAATATAGATCCTTCCAGAATTGCATCAGTGGCAACCATGTAGGATCGAACTAAAACTTCTACCTTCTTAGAGGAGAAGGCAAGAGATACCTAACTAGGTCAGTAAAGTTCCCGACACATTAACAAAGCAAATAACACTAGCAGCTAAAAATTGAAACAGGGCTTTATTATTTTGTTCATTAAATCTCAAAATTACAGATTTACAAGCATCACCTTCAACCCAACATCAACCATCGACCAGCTGGCCCTTCTTAGAGCACTTGGAGGAAATGCATGGCTATCCATAATAGTAGGAAAAAGACAATCTACATACCAAAACCTATTTGTCTCACGTGACGAATCCGTAACCAAAATAATTGGAAACACCCATTTATCTCTAGCACCTACCATCTATCAATAGAAAATTTTGACAAAATAGTACAAACATAATTATCTGATGTTCTTTCTTTTAATTGAACTTTCTAAAATTTCTCCATTGTGTAATAGAAGTGAGAAAGCAGCGAGATAGATAACATTGAAATTCTATCTAAGAACAATATTTTTAGCTTATTAATCATTTACAGAAACCCATTTTAAATTTTTAATTGACTGCAATGAAAAGCCTAAAGTGAGTCTCATTAGTACGTTCACAGGGACAACAATCCATTACCTACCTTAGCACCAAACCAGAGACATGTTACTGATGTGCTAATGGAGTAATATATTTAAGGCCATATCTAAGTTAAAATGAAGTGTGCAAGATTTGGATCTCACCATAACAGCAACTCCAGTTTCACTGAAATTAGGAACACATATGAGTCTCACTAACTGCCCTTCTGATCCTGCAATCAACATGCAAAATTAATTAAAGTTTTAGGGAAGGGACGTTACAGTAAATGGAAAAACAGAAACAAAGTAACTTTTATGTCTGCAACTGCAATATTGATTTTAGAATAAAAATACCCTTTATGATCCGAGTTTCAAATTTATCTTGATTTCCAACAAAGTAAACGTGAGGACAGCTCTCAATGAAGAAAGGATCCCTCTCAGTATAAGCAAAGCACCCTGGAAGGCAACAGTCAGTAACAGAAATCAGAATAAATCCTTTTTATTTTTTGGAAGAACCACTATATTCTTCAAAAATAGCAGGTAACATAACAAATGTTCAACCCTCCAGAAAAAATTAGCTGAGCCAAGCAGGAAAAAAAATAGATTATTGATAATAAAGGAGGTGTAAAAGCATCGAGGATATATAACGAGTATACCAAGAGTATCAGGTGCAGTGGGTGCTAAATGCCTCCATCTTAATGTCCTTTCCATGAATTCAAGTTTATCTTTTGCATCCGAATATTTCTCAAGATCATCTACATTTTGACCCGATGTCCCAAGAAACCTGGAAGCAGTGTGGGATCATGTTCAATGTATAATGAATTTAGCAACAAAGACAATAATATTGAGAATAGACTATTTACCTGACATTATCAAGCTCAAAACAATGAGGATTTGTACAAGATCTAAAAGTATTATATGTGGACGACCCAGGGAAAAGGCATCGATGCAATGACTGCAAGTGATGATTTTAGTAACAAAGAAAAACAGCAGATGTTAATGACATATATAACCCTTGAAGAATTTGGATTCTCTGTTGGGTTTCTGGTGTTGTCCTTCTACTCTGTCTTCAAAATACACTGATTTTGATATTTTAAAATATATTAAAAAAAAAATTCAATATATCAAAATCAGTGTATTTGAAGATACAGTAAAGGGACAACACCAAAAACCCGGCAGAAAATCTGGTCTCAACCTCGGAAAGAAAAGCATAAGAACCTGTTGTGGCAATGAGAAATTAGCAGGGTCACTGGATCCTGGCATGACATCTAAAGGCAAACCAGCAGCTATCTGAAAAGCAAGTAAAAGTTAAGCAAATTATTGAGAAAAACAAGGAGTACAATATAGTAATGAATGTAATGAAACGAACCTGACTCAACAGAATGTCTAGCTCCCTTATTGACTCGGACATTCTTGCAAGATCCTTTGAAGTCACATTCTACAAATATTAATGAAAAGGCCAATAAATCAGATTACAAATTACAGATTAAATGCCACAAAACTGCTTGTATTATTTACTGCAATGAGCTAAATTAGCTGTAGCAAGCAATTGGTGCTGTCTATCAACCAGATGTCAATCAAGACTTTATATAGTCACCCAAAGTGCGCGAATCTAAAATGCAATCCTAAGATGTTAAGAAGTGGCGGGATAACTTAGTTCTTCTCATCTAATTATTCATTAACATGAATCAGATGATTCTGTAATATTCCTCCACAAGAGTGAATTACTATGGCAATTAAATCAAATAAGAGAGAACAAAGGCAATCAAGGAATTCAGATACCAGAGAAAATTAATTGGTGATGATACAATACAAATTACAAGAGAAGAGTGGGTCATCATATTTTAGTCCATGAAAAGAAGGTGTTTACTTTATTAGAAGAAAAAGGTAAAACTATTGACTTATGTTGAGTGCATTGCTGAAACTTGTTAAGCAAAGAGATATTAGCCTAGGAAACCAAATAGTAGAGAAAAATGCATAATCGTTAAGGAAACACGTCACTGAAACTGTTAAGATATTAGCGCTCGATATTACTCTATTATGTTACTTTGGTATAACCACACATTGTCACATGGTTATACTATTCTTCTCCTGTAATAAATCAGATCTCTCCTTACACAGTAAGCTCACGTAACGTAAGTAGTAAATGGCATATGCAGAAGTAACAGTTTCTCTCTAAAATCCTTTGGTTTTTCCTCTCTCTCTCTATACAGGAACATAAATACCTGTCCGTTAATCTGAGGTATCTCAACTAAATTTCCAGCAAAGACAACTCGAACAATTTTTGATGCAATACTTTGCTCCTGTGTAATTTGTCACTTTTGATTAGTTAAAATTTAATGGTGCATAATTATCAACTTGAGAAATTGAGAGAAAAACAGGACAAACCTTCTCGTCTCCTAAATGGCCTGTAATATGATCAATGAGAAGCTGAAACTGAAGAGGATTAGAGGTGCTGCTCCCAACCCTTAAACCTGACACAATAACAACGTATTTGTCTTCCCCTGAAGAATCCAAATAAAAGAAAATTCAAGACAATATTATCACTAAAATTGGAAATTTTAATAACAAATATTGAAGTATGGATGATCAAAGATGTAAAGTTAAAAGGACAAAATGGCAAGCTATTGCTCATTATCTGCGTTAAGACAAGCAGGAGAAGCATAGAACAAGCAGCATATTTGAATTTGGTAACATTTCAATGTTTGACCATATAAAAAGACAAGAAACTAGTTTCGTTAACTCCAACAAATACAACAAAAATCGTATGCAATCAAATAGAAAGAAACTATGACAAGAAAAGGGAAACAGAAGACAATTTATAATTGCTGACTATGAATAATAAAATTTTCAAACAACACAAATCCGTCTGACCAGATACTAAACAGATAACTGAAACATCACTTTATGCAGGAAAGTGGGATGCCGATTCACCAAATATTCTTCTGTCCTCAAATGGGAAATCATAATCTATCATGCGTAGCTAAGGTCTGGGCAAAAATCCCATAAATATGTCATGGTGGGCGTTATTGGGTTATAAAATGCAAAGGATATACAAGAGGCACCTGATTTAAGTGGAAATTCTATCTGTGGGGGTAAGCCAGCATCTAGTACATCCTGAACCAAAAAGTCACCTGCCCCACTTTCCTTTCCAAGTAAAGCAACCACAATTCCTGTTGCAGACAATGTAAGTATAAAATTGTCATGTTCCAAATGACAGTCATTTGTACGGAAGGCAAGTTGCATTGCTATAAAGTAGCCACGTGTTATTCCCAGATACCTCAGATATACTAAACAAATCTGAAAACAAAGCAATCCAAACGTTTTGGATCTAACATGCGCATGTTTCATAATTGCCTTCTTATAACAAAATCTATTTTACTAAATCAGGATAAGTTGTTCATCATATAGACCTGTTACATATTCAGAGGGCGAAATGATATTCCCACTGAGCTTAACCCTCCCACTTTCATCTTCCAAAACAAGGTAATCATCCGAGTGCATGAAGTTATGTGGCTTGATAAGTGGACCCAGTGATTTCTGCATATTATCAGCAGAAAAAATAGTGAAATACAGCACCACGGCACATTATTATCAAATTTCAACCAGAAAACACTTTTGCTTCTCTGCATCTCCTCAACAAATGCTCGAATTCCTACATCTTATATTGCGCATAAACGACACATTTACACATCATTGACAACACAAATAAACTAATTTTTGAGATTTTCCGTAAACGAGTTTAGATGCCAGCATTTCTACGTTTTCATCATCACTAAAATAATTTTCCAATAACTAATTTAATCTTCAAACTTAATATCTATGTTGATGCAGTGAACTAGTCAGATATCAACATTGATTCGACTTATAAGACCGGTAGTATAAAGGTCAACAAATTATCATACATGTCGATCTGAGATTTATTGAGCATGTAAAAAACATTTACACTGTCAATCTGAGATTGAATGAACATGTAAAAAAACATTTACACTGTCAATGCACTCACAATTCACTCTTAATATTTCTCTGTAATATTTTCGTAATTATATTTTTACAATTTACTTAAAATTTAAAAACACAAATGCAAGATTGGGGATACCAATGAAGTATAAACAGAGAGTAACCTGCTTAGAATACTCATCAAGTATACGAGGTTTGAGCTTCATGTGTTTGTAGAGGGTTCCAACAATGACACATTCCTTGCCCTCTTCCAATTGGAGCACCGTGCACACTGTGCGAAAGAGAAACCGGTAAACAGTTAATTGAAAGCTCAAAACAAATGAAACACCACAACAGAAACAAATATGATAGTATTATATTACCCTAAGTGGATGTGATAGTAGAAAAACAAGGAGTAGGGTACCCGGAAAATTAGGTTTCCAATGAGGAACGAGAGAATACAAGAGGGTTCGCATCAAATGAAGGCGCGCGAAGTAAATTTGGCTGTATTGTTGACCGCGATACATCTCTGTGGTAATCTCGAACGTTTCGTCCTGCTTCCGTTGAAATCAAATCAACACATTCATCATCAAAATCACAATACAAATGAATCAGAGAGAAAGAGAGAGAGAGAGAGAGAGAGAGAGAGAGAGAGAATTGACCAGAGAGACATAGCTACACTGCACTCGCTGCATTCCCATGGCGGGAACACTTCCCTAGCTTCAGTTCTTTCTTTCAACTCTGGAGAGAACAATAACACATAAATACTCAAATTCTTATATAGTTATATATATCAAAAAGCTATCACAATTTTAGCTCATAGTATATTGGTTTGATGGTATTGTTACCTTTTTCGCATGCGAAAGGTTCGTGGTTCGATACCCTGCTTCGAATTTTTAAAGTGTAATTGAATAATTTGATAGAAAATAAAAGCCAAACTAATTGACTTAACCTAATATGCTTTTATGTTGTAAAAGCTAAATTTAAAATAATGTCAAACTAATTGACTTAACCTAATATGCTTTTATGTTGTGTTTTCACTAAATAAAAGGAAGGCATGAATAGTAGTTTTAATCATACATGAGTAAAATGGAAGACAACGTTTCAATACTAAAGAAAAAGACAACATATAAAAAACATTCACTGCATTAAATAGGAACACTGCACCTGTTTGAGTAATTATTTGTGCAAGAGGTGTCTGCTGCCTTTTGGATGTTTATTAAAAGAGGAAGCATCCTATAACATGAAAATTTTAACTTTTATGTTGTTATTATTCATAGTTTCGAAAATATGTTAGTTTTATGTTCTTGCTTAATGAGTTAAGTTGTGAAAATCCCGTTTCAAGTGAAAGATAGAAGAGGTTTAATGGAAAAATTATGTTTGGGTAAATCTTATAAGTACTTGTAGTAAGGATGAAAAAAAAATTGGGTCAAAAGAAAATGTCATTTTAAAGTTTTATCGACAATTTGCTTGTGGTGGAGGAGATCCAGTATTTTTTTGAATCTTTATAAAAAGAATTAAAAAAAATGGAAAGTATAATGAATTTTGGTCAAAGTATGAACTAGTATGAGATTGATTGATTTTATAGTAGTTTGTGTTATTACCTGATTTGAGTACAGATTTTTTTTAGCAGTTGAGTGATGATCGAGCTGATGTAAGTCAAATAGAGTATGAATTTATCTGATGCTTAGGTCGTTAAGAATAAGATAAAAAGTGTGAAAATATAAACTATTGCTAAGAATAGGATAAAAGGTGTGAGAATATAGAATATAACGTATGAGATAGATGATACTCTCATATTTAAACTTATGAAATAGATGATACTTGACAAATGTTTTAAATTGGTGTAATTTTTATTTGAATTTTTTAAATTGGTGTATTTTTTTATTTATTTCTATATATGATAAATAGTGTCTGTCAATATCAATATGAAGAAATAAATAAAATCACAATAGTGTACAATTTTATGGTGGTTAATATTCTTCACGGATTCCTCTTCTTCTATTTTTGGTTTGGCACATGTGTTGTATTATTACTTTGTAACTAAAATAAATGTAAAGTTACAAAACTGTTTTATTTATTGATAAATATGTAATGGTTGAAATAAAAATTATATGAGTATGAGATTTATATATTGAATTAAATTAACAGTAAGTTTGATATTGAAAAGAAAAATAAAATAAAATTTTAATAATAAAATATATTTATCAAAATTAAGTATAAGTTGGATATTTAAATTTAGTTACTAATATAGAAATAATTTAAAATAAAATTGAAATTTAGCAATAAATTTAGAAAGAAAAATTTGAAAAATTATATAACTTTTTAAATAAATTTATTATTAGTTTTTAAATTATATCTAGGTAAATTTTCTTCACAATATGTAACCACTTTTCTATTCAAATTAACTTCACATTTATTCAATTACTTAATCAGAATTAATTTCAACCATTACATATTTATCAATAAATAAAATGACTTTGTTACTGTCCATTTATTTTGCACAATAGCAACACACCACACGAAAAAAAAAACAGAGAAATAGGTAGAAAATATTAATCATCCTAAACAATTTTAATTAACTCATTAATTGAAATCTTAGCTGTACAATTTCATATAGTAAACTAAAATTGTTTTCTCTTTTTAAGTCATTTAGTTTAATGTTAAATTAAATCGTGTAACAAGGTCACGGGTTTCTTAACAATAATACCGTATCTCCTGTGCACAATTTACCCATCCCGAAATAAATAAAATACATTATTTTGAAAATTTCAGATAAAAATTATACCATTTTAGAAAATTTCCCATAATACTCTCGTATTTAAACTTATACTTATCCATATTTATTTATTTTGTTGTTATTTTGTAGTTAGACTAAGATGATAACATGGATTAATCTATCCCATTTTTTACTCCATTCAGTTTGTTCAGTATGTAAATTTGTTAAGACGGGTCAAAACTTTTTTCGCTCACAAGAAAAGATTTAAGAATATTACTTTTTTAATTTATAAAAAAATAGACAAAGTTAAAATAATTATAAAAATAAAATACTTCAAAACATTTTAAAACTAAAAATAAAATTATAAATAATAACTATAATAATAAAAATTATAAAATTATTTTTTTATAATTAATTATACATGTGGTACATGGCAGAACAGCTTGTTTTGCTTTGCTGCTCGCAACTAAGCTTAGCTTACATTTGTAAAGGGAGAAGATGGAGAAAGAAAAGGGCTAGGAACAACATTAATTGTGAAATGAGTTTTATTTCAACTCAAGGTATTTTAATTGCCAAATAAATTTTCACATTCAAGACGAGTTCAGTGAATTAAAAACCGAATCATTCATTATTCATGCCTCTCAACATTATTACTAATGTGAGTAGTTGGAGTAATATTTTAAAACTTTAAAAATGCTAATGACTTCAAACAAACATGAGAAAACAGAATATGCGAATGTGTAAGAAACAAGAGACAAGTTTAAGAATTCTGAGTCACTAACAGAAGATGCGAATTACTTGCAATCAAAAACTAGAACAAGAATAAGCTTTCCCCCACACAGACTTGATCTACATGCACTGCCTTAGTGCAATAATTAAAGTGTTCTGAGATGCCATATCTTATTCTGCAAACAAAACCGCTATACTACTGTTTATAGATACTACTACCAACATTAGGGTCCAGGAAAATTATTCCCAATAAGCAAGTTTTCATACTTATGACAAAGGAAACTTCAAACGTCCCCATCGGATGGGGAAGAGCCTCCGCAGCACTAATCATCACAACTTATTGTTGTACCAAAATACACCTTTGTGGTCAGTGCCGTGATCTGGCTCCACGTAAATGCACTCTCTTGCCTCTCTCCACATTGCCTTAACAAACGGAGTCTCGTCAAACCGATAATACTCTCCCAAAATGGGCCTTATTGCTTTTGTGGCCTCCATTGCATGATAATGCGGCATTGTGGAGAACAAGTGATGTGCAACATGAGTGTCTGTAATATTATGGAACACCTTGTTCAGAATTCCGTAATCTCTATCAACCGTTGCCAAAGCTCCTCTCAACCAGTCCCACTCTGAGGAATTGTAGTGCGGCAGTGCAGGGTGAGTGTGCTGCAAGAATGTAATCAACACCAGAAATCCATTGACCACTAGCAATGGAACTCCATAAACACACACCACCCAGGCAAGCCCTTTGGCCATGGCAAGATGGAAGAGGCCATAGCACACTGCAAGTACTCCCGCATCTGATATATATATTTGGAGTCGTTCACGATCATTGTAAATAGGACCATAAGGATCATAGTGGCAAGCAAACCTTTCATAAGTCCTGCCTGAGACATTAAAAGCCAAGTACATGGGCCAACCAAGAGTGAGGGTGACGAGCAGTGTGAGGACTCTGCCTGGTGGATTGTTAAGGTATTTAGAGTACCACTGCATACCGGACTTCTGCTTTGGCACAAATACTTCATCCCGCTCAAGAGAACCGGTGTTGGAGTGATGACGGCGATGGCTGTATTTCCATGAAAAGTATGGGACTAGGAGAGCAGAATGGAGAACAAGGCCAACGATATCATCAAGCAGCTGGTAGTCACTGAATGCATGGTGGCCACACTCATGAGCAATGACCCAAACGCCAGTGAGGACACAACCTTGGACAGCCCAATAGATTGGCCATGCAAGGAAAGAGAGGGGACGGGGAAGGATGTGAAAGTAGTGGGTGGCAACATAATAGAGGCAGAAGACTATGGTGAGATCATAAACCACATAGGAGAATGAGCGGAGAACAGAGCGCTTGAAACAGTGAGGTGGGATGGCTTTCTTGACCTCGCTGAGGCTAAAAGGAGGCTTTTCGAATGGCACCCGCTTCAGAGGGTCGGCCTCTGATTTCCTGTTGGTAGGAGGGACAAAGGTTCGGCCACCAGCCCCCATCTTCACACAACCTGCAAAACACAACATCAGGGCATCTTGTTACAACACTTTCCATGAACATGAACAAGACTAATATCTTAAACCAAGGATTATCATTAGCAATACCTACCTAGTAGGTTCTAAAAGCACACAGCATTAGAATGGATAAAATGTGTATGATCTTCAGAGCAAAAAATGCATTATTAAAATAGCGCATAGAGAAAATTTCAACAAAAGTAGGCAACATGTTCCTCTCATGATCATTTTCTAGTTCATTACTTTTCATCTCTATACTCCTGTTTTGATAAGGGAGGAGATAATCCTACTCGTGATCATAATATACAGATAAAAACCGAATAGAGAAACACGCATTATTACCTATACAAAAATAGAGATTCGCTGGCAACAAACTCTAATACTTTTAGATTAAACAGGTTAAAAGAGCATGTCACCCTGACATATTTTTATTTTCTTCTTAATATGGACTTGAGCAAGGACCATTCTTTCTTGTCCAAACCGATGTACATGGTCACAAAACAAAAACGAAATGGAAAGGGGTGATGTCTATGCTAAAGACTTTTCAATGTCAAATAATAAGCATAAATAACTAGATATGATACTAAACCAACTTTCCATAAGTTTCCCCATATGACTAAGCAAATGATACAGAAACTCAAAATGATTTATAGAGTATGTCACGCCTACTGTTTGTTTTAGATTTTCATTTGATTACAAGCGTAGAATGAAAAAATCTTTTCAAAATAAGTAAATATATTAGTAGAACTGAATAAAAAGGTTGAATTTAAATTAAATTAAATCCCGCCAGCTAAAATTTTCAATGAATTTACACACATATTTCAAAAGTAATTATAATTTTACTATATAAATAAGTGAACTGCTTCAAATATCAGTTTCGAAATACCTCCAAATATCTATTAAGTTTTTAACATCAATTCTTCTAAAATAAAAATTCGAACATCAAAACTTCTAAAGTAATCAGTTGCACATAAACAAATACTTTGATTAGGTACTTACGCAGTACCTATTTGTAACAATGTCCTAAGTACTTAAAACAAAAAGTGAAAATATTCTAATTGAAATTGAAATTAAGTTATTTTAATAATAAAAATCCTGAGCTTCCCTAAAAAAAGCTAAGTCTAATAATATAAATTAAAAAATATAAAAAGTTATATATCACTTTCTAAACATATTCCCTTAAAAAAGACGAGTAGCCGCCATCCTCCACCCAAGTTCGATTGAAATTTGGTGGGTCAGATTGCAACTGTTAAACAAAGCATGTGTCTAGATCTCTACTATATATTCGAAATTTGATTACACTTGGTATGAATCAAAATGATTTATCATAAATAAATATGGAACAACCGGCTACCAGATGTCCCATATTATATAAGTGATGTATACATTTTATTTGGATTTTATGTAATAAACAATGAATAGCGGACCCACATAACACGCCAAGCTATATATAAGATGGTAAACAAGATTTCGAAGAATAGAATATGATAAATCACATCTAATTATTTTAGTAGCTTTCAGTATATAGACATGAACAGTGAATGAAACAAATCATTTAAAATTTACAATTTATTCAAATTAATATCAACTTATTCATTAAAAAAAATCAAATATTATATAATACTAACAAGCTAAATATAAATATTGAAGTTTACAATTTTAAACTAATGCAAATAAATTTATTTAATATTACTTTAAATCATAATAAAATATAAACAATAAATAAAATAGTAATATATATATATATATATATATATATATATATATATATATATATA
>Ga0209489_102536_pt1 | contig 36979 bp, 16 predicted proteins | sample SiratrowhiteBW_FD_187527 | JGI IMG/M metagenome (GOLD analysis project Ga0209489, IMG submission 187527) | Root nodule microbial communities of legume samples collected from California, USA - Siratro white BW (SPAdes) (version 2) | ecosystem: Host-associated > Plants > Roots > Nodule | place... | reverse complement strand
TTTTCTTTTTTATTTTTTTGACATTTTAAAAGGATCTAGAACCAAAAAAATTTACGTTAAAACTCATCATTACAAAAAATATATTTACCAAAATTATATACTAATGTAAAATTATTATTTTTATCTAACAATGATAGGTTTCAAAACAAAAACGTCAATTAATACTCATATTATACCAACTAGTTATGAAAAAAAGTAATTCAAACTTTAAGCATTCTAAAATTATTTAATTCTTTATCAACATACATTAAAATAAATATAATAAATACAATTATTTTATTATTAAGTAATTTGTTTTTCACCTATATTACCATAATGTATGTTGTACATCCTCCGAGCGATGTCATTATTTAATTATTTTATAGATATATATATATACCCAGCAACATTTTTTTTGTAATATGTTCAAACTTTTCTTCTTCTAAGTTTTATGGTACCTTTATAGTTCCTCGCCTCTAATACAACCCTTTTACATATAGGATGTTAATCAAAATTAATTTACATATAGATATTCATTAAACAAGATTTTATTCTTGCACTCTAATACATTATCATGATATGATATGCAGAATGATTTATATGTAAAAGGTGGAAAAATATGAAAGGGGAGGGTTGATTATATTCTAAAAGCTCTTTGAAAATTATTTATAAATATTGTGTGAATAAGTATAGAAAGACAATGAGTTTTATTAGTTAGATGAATTAATAAAAGTTACAGTTGTGACATGAGATAAGAGAAGAAATTATCTGATCACAAACTATATTTTAATTATCAAATAATTTTACTATTACATTAATGTCATAGGATATAAGAGTATTTATTTTGGTTTGTAGTCACTTTTGACTAACTCTTACAAATATTATTTTTTAATAAGTTATTTTTAACTAACACAATTATATTTAACAAGTTACTTCTGATTAACACAAATAAATTTGTTTGGATTTTGATCAAATCATCACAAGATTTGCTCACGAGAAAGGGGTTATTTCTTTTGATGTTTACAAAGTTAAACATTCTTTCTAGTTTGCTAAAATGAACACAAAGCCCAAAATTATTTTAGGGCACAAAAAGATTTTGACATCGTTTAATTACTATTGCAATCAAAATCTTGTGTCCTCCTTCTTGAAGAAAGTTTACATAGGTGTAGAAGTAAAAAGTCCTTATAAATCATTCTTTCACAACTTCACACTCACTTGAATATCTTCTTTATAATTGATGAGGTTATATAAAAGATGCATCAAATGTGATTCATGCATGCATTAAATGTTCTTTTATTTTTTAAGCAATATCTTGATACCTCTATATAGTTATCTTCCTTCTTTACTAAAACTAAACTTATAAAAAACATAATATCCTACTAAGTAGATAGACTTTTCTAAGTTGACAAAGGATGCACATGAAAATTGCTGAAGTAAAACAACTTTAGTTGTTTTTCCAAGAGATCGTTGATGTAATGTAAATCCTCTTAGTCTGATGTAAGAAACAAACAATTTTTGCAACATAAAATAAACATAGAGATATTTATACTATATTAGCTTAAAAAATTGTGCTTTAGATACAAAGAATGACAATATTTTCATGCTTTACTGTTTTTAACACTTAATCAAAATATGTGTGTTGGATTTTTATCTAACATTATCTTTAAAGCTAAATAGTTTTTGAGTTTTTATATTTATGATGTGCGAGCATGTCTTATTTTAAATAGCTTTAACAGAAATAAATTTGTTATTTTTTTTTATATTTATAGTGAATATTATTATTTATAAACAAAGACAATTTAATATCAAAAGTCATTCATCACATGAACAAGATACAATTTTTTTTTATCATCCATATTTTATGTGTAAATATTTTTTTTTCAATTTTTATCAACTGGTACTTTTGTGTATTTAAGTTAGTGTATCATAATACAATACATAATTATCATAATAATATCACTCTATGTTTCAATTTACCCCACATCTTAAAATGGACAATAACATAATTAATATTCAACTAATATCAATTAACTCAATTTCAAATAAAGAATATCAAGAGAGACAAGTATAGAATACCTAAAAGAATCTTCTTTTATTTTATTTATTAAACTCATTCTTGCATAAGAGTCATTATAAGAAGCAAATTGATTTTGTTGAGTAGATTCAATTAATTAAAATTCTTAACTACTCTCATATTGAAATTCAATTAACTAAAATTGAGATTCATTGGGTGAAATATCATCCACTAAATGAATTTATATAATTGTTGAGTGAAATATCATGTGTTAAGTGAAATATGTTTGAATTAATTCCTCACCTTTCGTGATGGAACTCATTGAAGAAAATTTTCATCTTTCAAAATAAAATATCAAAATCAAAATTTTGTAAGTAATCAACTGAAAAAGTGTACCATCCCAAAATTAACTAATTATAACTCCTCTATCAAGTTTCAAATATCAATTTAAAACGTTTTTAGACTCCAATATCAATGTATACCAAATTAGATAATTTATGATTATTCAACACTAAGTAACAATCCAAAACAACTCTAAAATGGTAAAGTTTAATTCATTCCTAAAATTTAATACTTCCAAAGAAGTTAAACTCTTTAAATCCACTTTGTCCAACTTTCAAATACACTTTTACACACATTTGTTCATATAAAATTCTCATCTAATTATTCATTATGAATTTCATTATTCAAAATTCAACATTATTCAAGATACAATATCTACTCGTACAAGAAAATTGTAAATAACATCTAGAAGTCCTAGAGCACGAAAAACCAAATTCTCCATTCTATATCATACTACTGAAACCAATTAATTTCACAAATAAATTAACTCTCATTTGAAATCTGTTTGGTCTCAACCCAGGAATAAAAGCCTAGAGTATGAATGAAACTGAAAATATACCAAGAAACTTACATAAGTTAGGAAAACATTTAACCTACCAAAACACAAATTAGAAATTGAACCAGTTAAAATATTGCACGTCTTAATAATAAAGTGGAAATCTCATTCACAAAAAAAAAAAAAAAAAATAACAAAAAAAAAAAAAAAAAAATTAAAAAAAAAAAAAAAAAGTCACACAAGATAAAATAAATAAATTTATAAAACTAAAAGAGATTTACTCTAAAAGAAATTATAATACTTAGACTTAATCTTTACTTGGTTGCCATTTCGCTAATGCAATCTAATAAAAAATATGAAAAAAGGAGTTTTAAAAACCAAAGATAATAGAAGAAGAAAAACTCTAGAGAAAAGAAAAATAGAAATAAAAAAGGGGAAAGCAAGATCTTCCGATGATTATAAAATTTCTATACATACTTTTATAGTTTATTTTGTAGAATTATAATCCACATTTTCGGTTTATAATGATTTTGTTTTAAATATTACTCTAAAATCACGTTTGACTAAACATGATCTAAATTTGTAATCATATTTTTAATAATAACTTTAACCTTTGAGGTTCCTAATCGATCTGTTTCTAAGCTGAAATTGTTACAGCAGAAACGTTAATTAACCCAAGACATGAACACAATTATCCATTGAAGATGTTAAATTTTATCAATTATTTTATACAAATTTACTCTGTTAAACAATTAATTTCAACTTTTAAGCGATCCATCATCTATTATCTCAAGTGGGAAGAAAAGAAATTTCAACTGTCAAACCAGTTCCAAGTGGCCTCTTAGTTTTTCATCATTCTAAAAATTTAAAGGTATTATTTTGTATTGATGAATCCAATATCCATCCTAAAAAATAGTTAATGAATAGATTCTATTAAACTTTCATTAAATAAATCAAATTAAATTACATTTTTAATTAAATATTTAATAAATTAAAATGTATTAATAACTTTTTCACCCAATGGGATATAAAATTAATCAGCTTCACATCACAACCCTGTACAGCTACTGATAAATTAAAAGGATATATCTTTATTGCTGATGTATACTTTAAGACATTAGTTGGATGTTACACACAATCCATTCTCTTTATTTCCTTCCAAGTAATACATATAACGTTTTTTTCATTATTCATACAGCAACATTGCACCCTTTGCTGATTGCTTACTGCACACTGCACAATCACATGAAAACCAGAAAGTTTAGAGTAAATTTCAAATATATTTCCACTTAAAAATACTAGAAGAGAAGTTTCTTAAACCAAAAATGGTGAAGGATACTTACGCAGAGCAGTTAGTGGAAGGGTAGACTTTGTAGGGACACTTAGTGCCACATTTTCCAGCAATTTTATTAACACGGTCATAGTTAATACCAGGGATGTATGCAGCTCTGTCCTTAATGCATTGGCATGCTCCTCTTCGATCTTCTCCACTCTTGTAGGCTTTGTTCAGAGAGTATACACCTTGGCAGCACAAAGATGACACATTCCCTCCCATAACTGCATAAGCTATGCATGGAGTGAGCCAAATAGTGATTTGATCACATGTCAAGGTTGATTTAGAATAAGAGGATGTTATGAGCATGCAAGTCATCATTGAAGCAACCAATGCCACCTTAGTCACTGCCGTTGTTTTCTAAGAATAGGGTTTCTATCTTTTGGTTGATGAATGGGGTATTAGCTTGGGGTTGTACTATATATAGAGAGATGGAGAAGATTGGAGAATTTGGCAGTGCCTAAAGGCTGCGAGAAATTTGAAGATAGAGCCAAAAATTCTTTTGGTGTTTCAGTTGGCGATGATCTGTTGTAGGAAAATTCAAAAGATATCTCAAGAAGTTTCAAAGAAGTGATGTAGATGTTGCGTGTGTTGGTTATATTTGAAAACTAGATATTAAGAATAGGGTTATTATATGTTGAGTAATGTGTGAAAATCACAATCTAAACAATAATTATAAACATCTTTATATAAAGATAATAGCAACATACATTCTTTTTACAATGAAATACATATACAAACTACCTCAAACACGCATGCAAAATTATTCTTTAAGCTTTTTAGTATAAAAGGTCATCTGTTAGACACTGTTATACAATTTTTATAAGAGCTATCTTTGTAAATTCTTACGTGAATTTAGACTCAAGTTAAATTCTTATAAAATTGTACACAAATTATTTTATATTACTAAAAGTAGCATGATATATTTGAATGATTTAACTTGTTTTTTTTTTTTTATCTTAAAAGGAGATAAAGATAGTTAAAAGTTTTTTGTGTATTTTGTTAAGACGGAGTGATAGAAAAAAAAATTAGATATTGTAATTATTAAGTGATTAGTGAAATTCTTCTTAAAGGAGAACTTGGCATTGCTTAAATTAGGATGAACTAATATAAAAGAAAATCATTCATTATTTTTTCTATTATATGATAGTAGGAGGGAATTATAGGAATTCATTATTTTTGCATAATATGATAAAAGAATTTAGGAAATAGTTAGCCAAATGGAAAGAAAAACGAATCTCGATGGCTGGCTGGATCACTCTACTTAAATATGTATTTACTGGTATACCTCTGTTCTCTCTGTTTTTATTTAAAATGTCAAATGTTGTATACAAAGAAGTAAAGAAGATCCAAAGAGAAATTTTGTGGGATTGGGAGCAAGAGAGTACCCTCCATGGGTTAAATGAGATACTTTATATAAGGCAAAACGAAGAAGGGAAATGGGAGTTAAGGACTTAAAATTATCAACTATGTGCTTCTCCTTAAGTGGAAATGGAGACTTGAATGGAGGAAAGAGGTTCATGGGCTCAAGTTTTAGAATCTATATATGGGTCATGGAGATCCCTAAATAATTTTAGAAATGATAAACAAGAGTCTAGATGTTAGAGAGATCTTAAAAGTATTTGTGGAGGTCCTCTATTTGTCACCTAGTTTGATAAGAATATAGTTTGGAGGTTATGTAGGGGTGATATGATTCAGTTTTGGGATGATACGTGTGTTGAAAAAAACGTTCTTAAAGATTATTATTCTAGACTTTATACCGATAGCTTGAATAAGGAAGCTACTTTGAGTCAGGTTAGGAGATGGAATGGTAGTATTTGAGAGTGGATGGGAATCGGTTTCAGTAAGAGGAGAACTAAGTTAATCAAATGTTTTCAAAGTTAGATAATAATCTTTTAAATAGTTAGAGTTGTGATGAGTGGATTTGGCAAGCCAATGATTTCCAAGTTTACATTGTTAATTCTGCATATAACATTTTGAATGAAGGGATCTTAGGTCAGGACGAGGTGTTGTATATTACTTTTTTCAAAAAATTAAAACATTTCCTTCTACTTCAATGTTGGCTTGGAGAGTTTTACTTGATAGGGTACCTACCAAGGATAACCTACATTGTAGGGGTGTGTAATTGAGTAACAGGTTGTGCACATTGTGTGAAGAGAAGGAGGAATTTCTAACATGTAGTGTTATTAGGAGAGTCACGAAAGTGTGGGATATGTATTATTTATGGGTTGAAATTTGTACAACACCATATTTCCTAGTTAAACAAAATTTTAATCACTTTGGGCTATTATATTTGAATGCAAAGGAAGGTTTAGGGTCCTGTACGAGTAGTGATTTTTGGAGTGTTTGGTTATATAGGAACAATGTCATCTTCACAAATTTTAGATTGACGAGAAAATAGTATCGCTCAAGTCAATGTATGGACTTGAATAACGAATAAGTACCCTAAGAAAAAATATTCTTATTCTGATTGGTGTCTAAACTCTCTCTTGTCGACCAAATGTTTTACTTAAGGTCTGGTAAAGGTTATTTAACATTGGTTTTCATTGACAGAGGATGTTGGTTTTGTAAGTTTTACTAACTCATGCAGGTATTTAAAATCTTGTTTTCAGCTGCTTGGTGAAGTAGTGAAGGTATTGTCTCAAACTTTGCCACTATTGGACCATGTAGTAAAGGTATTCTTAGTTTCATTATATACTATCTCTGTCAGACACTGGTTATACTAATTTTATTGTGAAGAATTGTGGAGTTTGCTTGCAAGAAGGGCTTGCTTGTGTTGTTATTTTGCAGGTTAATTGGAATTAGTGTTGTTGGAAGTACTGACTTGATGAAGAAGGTACACTGTTTAAGGTACCCTAACCCAATCTAGGTTGACTTCAAAGGATGAAGATTTGTAGTTTACTAGATCCAATTCTATAAGAAAAATCAACTAGCTTTTAAATTATCAACATCCATAAGGAATGAAACTTTCAAGAGGATTATAGTATGTAGGTAACAAACAGAGGATGTTAAGTACATGTAGGATTAAAAGAGTTTTTATATTTCAAAGAACTTTAAAATTATCAACATCTATAAGGAATGGAACTTTCAAGAGGATTATAGTATGAAGGTAACAAACAGAGAGCATTGAGTACATGTAGGATTCAAAGAGCTTGTATATTTCTACTCTAAGTATCTTAATCTTAGTTTAATGTATTGTTTTGTTTCTTACCTGTTTACTTAGACTTTGTCTCGTGGAATTTGTTTTCTTATATAAAAACTTTTATAATATTTTAAGGTTTTGAAAACTTGATTAGGTATGAGTATGTTTATGTTCATTTCTGTACATAGGTTGAAACATTCCTATTTATATTTTCATTAATTATAAATATTTTATTGGTTATAAAAAATGTTTGTAAGTCCTTAGTCCTCTTATAAAACATTTGTGAACATTTTCTTAAACTATTATATGACTTCTTTTTAATGAGTCCAAAGATATAAAACTTATAAAATATTCTTGTGATAAAGTGAGATTAGGATATATAAGATAAAAGTAAAATCATATTAATTATTCATTAAATTTTTTTGTGTCGGATGTAATATTTTTTTGTCATAACCCAAAAATAGTTATAGTTGTTTGATAAATGATTTCATGTAAACTTTGATTGTCTTTCTCAAATTTACCTATTAAGTAGGAATTTAAATTTCACAATCTATTTATTTTAAGAGGGAAGTTCACAAAATACATATTTATATTTACCTATTTTCATAATATGTATATTATAATTGCATATCGATGACATATATTTTATATACACATTTATAATTTTATTTATTGTACATAAAAGTACTTTTCATATGATTTATTTTGAATTCTTAGCTATTTCTTTACAATAGTAATACATTGGTTTCGTTGTATACGTTAGTTTTAATTTTGTATTTTTAACTTATCTAACATTTACTCCCTTTTGGTCATTTTGATCATAACTTTTTATATAGATATTATTTTTTTTTTCTGATTTTAGTTCTATTAAATTTTACATTTCCAAGGTTTCAAAATAAAAGTTAATAATAAAAAATACAAATATTATAAGGGTATGATAATGATATATAATAAAGGGTTTAATTTTTTATATGTAAAAAAAAATATACTTGATGGTCAAATTTCTAAACAATTAGTCTAATTGAATTTACATAGTTACATTTGGTTAAAATTTATATACACCCTTGTGATAAATCATTAGAGAAAGTTCACAATATTTATGTTTGTTTTAGATCGTATATTTATAATAAAATTAAATTGTAGTATATAGCCGAGGTGTATAGTTTTATCTTACAAACTTGGATTGAAAGATTGAGTTTGACATAAAACTATTTTCACTTATTAAGATAATATTAATTTCTATATTTATCAGAAATAAAGTTAATTTACAGTATATAAGTAAGATATTTTTTATCTCAAAAGTCGATTTTGATTTTGTGATAATGAGTTAAACTAATTTTTTAATGTGATATGAAATGCTTTAATAGATCTATAACAAAATCCTACATAATTAAACATGGTTTGATTTGTAATAATCTAGGCATTCATTAATTACTATCCTTTGAGGCTTAAGATCTGTTCTTAATCTTTTATTTTTTTTTATTAACAAAAAATAATAAATTAAAGTGGGATACAAAAGGATGTCTTAAGCCTTATAACAAGTAAAAAAAACTTTCTCCAAAAAAGAGAAATCCTAATCAACAAAATCTCAAAACACATTCTAACATCCTTGGATAGTATAAATTAAAAATCCCGGAAAATCAATGTGTGACACACCTACAAACCAACACAACAAAATCTCAAAACACATTCTAACATCCTTGGATAGTATAAATTAAAACTTATGAAACTCAGACATAGTTACATTGTGTTCTCATTGCAGTCAAAACTTTTATCTAACACGCAAGCTTTAATGTACAACATTTCAACTACTGGCAGAATAATTATTGTTTGTCTTCAGTTGTTGATTTCCTTCACTTCTATTTTTGTAACTTTGTCCACAACCCGCATAAACAATAACACATACCACTTGCATTATACCCTCATTTGAAGCATAAAAGAATATTTTTTTATAAAAAAATTAAAACAATAAAAGAAAATAGTTTAGAGATATTTCAACCCATTATACGAGAAGATAGACAAGTCTATTGCTCAACAAACCGTTCCAAATTAGCATGTTAGCTAAAATTTGTTTACAAGATTATCCTTCGAACAATCCAAAATTTTACACGCAAGCCTTGTTAAATTCCCCTAAATCACAGACTAACATTTTTGTTGAACAGTGTTCTATGATTTGTTACCCAAAAGTTTTTAGTATGAGGTCATCTCAAGTGCAATGTTCTAAGCAAATATAGGCCTCTGCAGGTTGATTATTTTGTATTTTAGTCAGTATACCCAGTCAACCTGCATGCAGCAGTCCCTATCTTTCTCGTGTTTACATTTTGTCTTAACCATAGTTCTTCTAACTTCTGTCTCCAACTCATCACCATGACCCATGTATGTTTTTAGCTTTTCACAATACATAATTGTCGGAGAAATTATATAAGTAAAAAGCAAATTTAATCATATACATTAGTTGGTTCTTTCAGATTAACAATCGAAATTCAAACCTCACTAAACCAACCAAAACTTTTATCATTATAAACTGCCTTCCAGCTCCCACACTTATCCCAAATTATGACAGGAATTCTACAATTTATAAAATATATGATTACCTATCTAATCTGTTACAGCAGAAGCCTTAATTAACCCAAGACATGGAACACAGTTATATACTCCAATGGTTTTATACAACTTTATTCTATTAAACAACTAATTTTAAGTTTTAAGTGATCCATCATCTATTATATCAAAGTGGGGGAAAAGAAATTTCGACTTTGTAACCAAACTCAATAGTATTACTAATATTAATATTTATTTTTTTCTTCACTCCTGTTGGCCTCTTAGTCATCATTCTAAAATTTTAAAGATATTATTTTGTATGATGAAACGAATAGCAATCCATAAAAAATAGTTAAGGAATATATTGGATAAAAAAATTATTAATAAATCAAATTAAATTATATTTTTAATTAAAATATTGAACAAATTAAAATGTATTAATAATTTTTTGATCCAATGCGATCAGTTTCACTTCACAGCCTGTGCAGAAAATGATAAATTAGAGGGATATATCTTTATTGCTGATATATATTTGAAGACATTAGATGGATCGTTACACACGATCTATTCTCTCTCTTTATATCCTTCCAACTAAATACATATAACGTGTTTTCCATTATTCATACAACAACGTTGCACCCTTTGCTGATTGCTTACTGCACACTGCACAATCACATGAAAACCAGAAAGTTTAGAATAAATGTCAAATATATTTTCACTTAAAAAATACTTGAAGGGAAATTTCTTAAAAGAAAAACGGTGAAGGGTACTTACGCAGAGCAGTTGGTGGAAGGGTAGACTTTGTAGGGACACTTAGTGCCACATTTTCCAGGAATTTGATTAACACGGTTATAGTCAATGCCAGGGATGTATGCAGCTCTGTCCTTAATGCATTGGCATGATAGTCTTCGATCTTCTCCACTCTTTTTTGCTGCATTCAGAGAGTATACACCTTGGCAACACAAAGATGACACATTCCCTCCCATAACTGCATACGCTATGCATGGAGTGAGCCAAATAGTGATTTGGTCACATGTTAAGGTTGATTTAGAATAAGAGCATGTTATGAGCATGCAAGCCATCATTGAAGCAACCAATGCCACCTTGGTCACTGCCATTGTTATCTAAGAAGAGGGTTTCTATCTCTTGGTTAGTAACTTTGTTGATGAATGGGGTATTAGCTAGGGTTTGCAATATATAGAGAGATGGAGAAGATTGGAGAATTTAGCAGTGCCTAAAGGCTGCGAGAAATTTGAAGATAGAGCCAAAAATTGTTTTGGTGTTTCAGTTTGCGATGATCTGTTGTGAGAAAATTCAAAAATATCTCAAGAAGTTTCAAAGAAGTGAAGTAGATGTTGCGTGTGTTGATTATATTTGAAAACTAGGGATTAGGAATAGGGTTATTATATGTTGCGTAACAGCAGCAAACTACATTGTATACATGTGCTTGTCTCGCTGATATCTCGCTGATAAAAAAGAAAATGTGCCTGCATTGTTAAATTTAATGTGTGAAAATCACAATCTAAATAATAATTATAAACATCTTTATATAAAGGTAATAATTGCAACATACAATTTTTTTTACAATGAAAATGCATACAAACCACGTCAAGCACATGTATATTCTTACGAGAATTTAGATTCCAAGTATTTTTTTTAACAGTAAAAAATAAATTAAATTAAAAAAATATTTAAAATATGCTTCAACTTATATTTTAGACTCAAGTATAAAGGATGCTTAGATTATATATATATTTTTTTCATAAAGTTATATGCAAATTTTATTGTATTGCCAAAAGTGGCTGATATATTCCATTAGGAATGATATAATGTAATTGTTTTTTTTTTTATATTTTAAGAGGAGATAAAGATAGTTGTGAAAGTGAAAAATAGATACTTATAATTATTAAGTGATTAGTGGTATCTTTTGTAAAAGAGAATTGTTCACTATCTTTTATATTAAAGTGATAGTTATATCTAAATTGTTAATTATGTTTATATTAAAGTGATAGTTATATGTAAATTGTTAATTATGTTTATATTAAAGTGATAGTTATATGTAAATTTTTAATTATGTTTTCTATTACATGTTTGTTTTACTCATCTTATATCTTAAGAAATAGACTTTACTTAATTTTATAAAATCGGCTTATAAGATGAGGTTTGTATCTATGTATAAAGTATTAAAGGCCCTATCTCTAGTCGATGTGAATCTCTGACACATCCTTCTAACGCTGAAACTTCCCAACTCGTACGTGGAACTATGTATTCAGGATGATCTGATAACGACCCAATAGCAAGTGATGCGATAGGCCTAACAATCTTACTAGTAACGATGTTACAAAACCTTCTTAAGATGAAGTGTGTACTCATTTATAGACTGTTGAAAGTTCATATCTATACACGATATGAGATTTCTAACATTATAAAACATTTGTAAAATTGTTTGTGACATTTTCTAAAACTATTATATGACCATTTTTCAACGTGGGTGTCCAAAAATATAAAACTTAAAAAATATTCTCATTATGAAGTTAGATTAGAATATATCCGATAAAAGTAAAATCATATCAATTATTCATTAAATAATCTTTTTGTTAAACGTAAATTTTTTTTTGTGATAACTTCCAAAATAGTTGTAATTATTTTTTGTATTTCTTAAATTTATCTATTAAAATCTCACATTAATTATAAATAAGATCAATTTACAATATATAAGTTCAATAATTTTTATATTAAAAATTGATCTTATGAGAATGAGTTAAACTTACTTTTTAATATGCTATCATAATATGGTTTGGTAGACCTATAACAAAATCTCTTTTAGCTAAACATCTGAATCTCTAATCACACTTTTAATAATAATTTAGCCATTTATTAATTATTATCCGTTGAGGTTCAGAATTAATCTATTCGTAATAATCTCTTTTTTTTTTATCAGCAAAGATTAAATAAATTAAAGTGGGATAAAAAGGATGTTCTAACTCTTACAATCAAGTCCAAAAGACTACCTTAAAGATTTGGATAAAACAAATTAAAACTTGTGAGACTCTCCTAATTGTATCCCAAAACTTTTATTAACATGCATGTAACTTTTCATCAACACTTCTCTTTCCATGACTTTGTTCACGTTAACACGTACACACATGCATTATTCCTTCATTTGAAGCATCAAAATAATAGTAATTTTTTTGACAAAAAATAAATTCAATATAAAGTGAAATATTTAATAACGTTCCAACCCTTTAAAAAAGATAGGCCAAAGTCTATTGCTCAAGAAACCATTCTAACTACTAAAATAGCATATTAGCTAACATTTGTTTAGAACATTATCCCTTCAACCAATCCAAAATTTTACACCCAAGCCTTGTTAAATTGCCCCAAATCACATATTGACATTAGTGTTCCACCATTTGTTATCCAAAAGTTTTTAGTATGAGGTCATCACAAGTGCAACGTTCTACTCTGGCAAATATAGTGCCTCCTTAGATTGATGATTCCAGTTATTTTGTCTTTTAGTAAGTATACCCAGTCAACTTGCAGCAGTCCTTGTCTTCCTCGTGTTTACATTTTGCCTCTCCTATACAACTACAGCTCAACCATCTTTCTATGCTTTGTTCTGCCATGAATTTGTTAGAAATGGGAATAAGGCTGATAGTGTCTTATTATAAATATATGATTACTGTCTCTAGTGTCAAGTTGTAGAGCTCAAGCGTTAATTAACCCCAGACGTGGAACACAATATGCTCCAATTGTTTTATACAACAACTCTATTCTATTAAACAACTAATCTCAACTTTTAAGTAATCCATCATCTATTATATATCTCAAATGGGAGAAAAGAAATTTCAATAACTTTGTAGTCAAACTCAACAGTGTTACTAATATTAATATTTATTTTTTCCTTCACTCCTCTTGGTTGGCATCTTAGTTTTTCATTCTAAAATTTTAAAGATATTATTTTGTATGGATGAAAGGATATCCGTCTATAAAAAAATAGTTAATGAATATATTCGATAAAAAATTATTAATAAATCAAATCAAATTATCTTGTTAATTAAATATTTAACAAATTAAAATGTATTAATAATATTTTAATCCAGTGCGATCAGTTTCACTTCACAGCCTGTACAGAAAATGATAAATTAAAGGGAGGGATATATATTTATTGCTGATATATACTTGAAGACATTAGTTGGATCGTTACACACGATCCATTCACTTTATTTCCTTCCAAGTAAATACATATAACGTTTTTTCCATTATTCATACAACAACGTTGCACCCTTTGCTGATTGCTTACTGCACACTGCACAATCACATGAAAACCAGAAAAAGTTTAGAGTAACTGTCAAATATATTTTTACTTACAAATACTTGAAGGAAAATTTCTTAAAAGAAAACTGGTAAAGGGTACTTACGCAGAGCAGTTAGTAGAAGGGTAGACTTTGATGGGACACTTAGTGCCACATTTCTCACCAATTTTATTAACACGGTCATAGTTAATACCAGGGATGTATGCAGCTCTGTCCTGAATGCATTGGCACGCTCCTCTTCGATCGTCTCCACTCTTGTAAGCTTTGTTGAGAGAGTATATACCTTGGCAACACAAAGATGACACATTCCCTCCCATAACTGCATAAGCTATGCATGGAGTGAGCCAAATAGTGATTTGGTCACATGTCAAGGTTGATTTAGAATAAGAGGATGCTATGAGCATGCAAGCCATCATTGAAGCAACCAATGCCACCTTAGTCACTGCCATTGTTTTCTAAGAAGGGTTTTTATCTTTTGGTGAGTGACTTTGTTGATGAATGGGGTTCTAGCTTGCGTTTGCTATATATAGAGAGATGGAGAAGATTGGAGAATTTGGCAGTAACTAAAAGCTGCGAGAAATTTGAAGATAGAGCCAAAAGATTCTTTTGGTGTTTTAGTGAGATGATTTGTTGTGAGAAAATTCAAACAAATATCTGAAGAAGTTTCAAAGTGAAGTATTGCGTGTGTTGGTTACATTTGAAAACTAGAGATTAGGGATAGGGTTACTACATGTTGCGCAACAGCCAAACTACATTGTAGGCATGTTCTTGTCTTGTTAATGTTAATGTATAAATAGCATAAATTTTTCCTACTTTATCTCATCTAATTTTTCCTTTCTGTTTTCTTTATTTTGTAATCACTGTTATCATTTTTTTTCTCACTAGTTTTTTTCCTTTTTTTCTTCGTATCATTTTTCATCTGCTATCCACCACATAATTACAAATTTCTGATAGTTATTGAAATTTTGCCTCATCCAGAGCCGCTTTAATAGTTGTGGAAGAATTAACTATATTATATATAAGAGTTTGTAACAAAATATCGGTTTATATTATCAGTGTAAGTATTATATTATTATTATTTTTTATAATAGTGTGGAATTTTGTAAACGTTCAAATTTATCTGTTAGTATCGATTGATTTCGATATGTGTTGGAGATGTGAAGTCTCCTTTAGCAAGTGGTCGAACTGCATTATGGAATCAATTTTCTTATCTGTCTTTTTACTGCTTTTGCTATCATCTTACTATTCAAAAGCAATTATTGTCATGTGTGGGTTGGTCTCTTGTCATTTGGTAGCAAGTGTCATGTTTACAAATAAAAATCTGAAGAACAAACGTCTCTTTAATTAGTTTAATTTCGATCTTGGATAGTTATGTAAGATAAATAATTTTGCCTTTTTTTTCTCTTTTTAAAATGGTCTATATACTTTCTTTGGAATGTTGCAAAGGTTAAATACACAGAGTTGGAGAAATGATACTGTCAAATAGTAGAACATATTTTAGTGACAGATTTTGTGTACAAGTCCAAAGCAAGTCTCTTATAAAGGCATGAATCTCCTCTCCTCTGCAACAACTGAATTTCCATGATGGCAATGTATTGAAGATTTTCCAGAACAATTAAAACCAATGAAGAATTGAGAAGAAGAAATGAATTCTCAGTAATATGAAAAACAGAATACAACTTGAGAAACTTGAGAAAGTGGGTTTATATAGAAGAAGCAAAACTGTCTGTTAACATCCTTTCCATTTTATATATATTTATGTTATATATAATTTTTGTTGCTAATAAAAAAAAACTTGATAGACGATACAGTGTCACCTTTTTATTTTTTTTATCATTTGGAAAATAGTCTACAATTTTGGTTTTGTTGAAATTAAGAGATAGTCAAGTTGTAACAGTAAAGGTGATAAAGGACAAATTATAGTATGTATATGAATTGAGCTACTCTTTATATCCACACTTAATATATTTTGTATTGAAGAAAGAAACCTTGCTTTGATATTCTAGGGTTTAAGATATTTCTACAGGATAAAACACACCAGCTTAGGAGGATAGTTGTGATATAAAAAATAAGGAGGAGATTGATTAAGTTCTATACATATAGTACTAGTATAATGCTTTTTGGATATGATTTTTGTTGATGAAAATTTTCTAATCAGTTTGAAGATTGTTTAATTAGTTATATCCTATTTAACTTCAAGTTGATTTTTCTGGGCTCTGATGTAATAATCTATCTTCCTTGTTTAGTATTACTTACCTGACTATAACCCTACTGCAAATAATAGAAAATAAATGCTCTATTTCTTCATTTATTGCTTGATTTACAAAGAGAGGAATATATTTATTTAGGGTTTAGTTAGGTGAATCATTGCATAAAAATTATCCATTTATTAAATTGTTTTTAGAGAATAAAATAAAAAATATACTTGATAATATATATATATATATATATATATTAAGATTCTAGAAAATAGTTTTAAAATATAAATTTACTAGAACTTAAAATATAACTTTATAAATAAAATGACAATTGAATATTTTTTTTTTAAAGTAAAAAATTTATATAAATAGAAAATTAAGTATTTAAATTTAATTATCTAAAAACTATAATCATTCTAAACTATTTTTTAGAATTTATGAATGTACACCTTCAATATTTTATTAATATTTTTTTCTTTTTTAATAATTTCATATTCATTTATCACAATCACCTTAAAATATATATAATTTTTTAATAATTTTATATTCATTTATCACAATCACCTTAACTCAAATATAGTAAGGATTTCAAATATTATGATCAAACATTTAATTAAAATCATTTTGTTTATTTTTCCAAACTAAATTTTAAAAATATACATTGGAAAAGAAAAAAAAACACATTAAACTTAATTCTCCAATACTTTCCTAAGGGAAAACTACTTTTATAGACTTTTTTTTTTAATTATGTAATTTTAGTTAATATTTATGAAAATCGACATATTTTAAAAAATTATGGACACAAATAAGTCGTGCTTAGATCATGCTTCAGAATAAGATGTTAATTTTGAAAATTCTTTTTCTCTTTTCATTCTACTCTAAAATTGTGGTTCTTAGCATGATTTTATTATATCTTTAAAGTCGTGTCCATAATTATGTTTCTATTATTTTTTATATTGTGTTTACTTACGTGTTTTTACTTTTTTTTTTTTAAAGACCTGTGTATCAATTTACTATTTAAGAACAACACATAGAACAAATACGAGGTTACATCGAAACCATACGAAGTTGCACCATTTTGGTATTGAATAAAATAATGCACGACTTACTGGTGCCATTAATTAAAAAAAAAAAAAGTTTACTTGTTTCAACAGGTGTACAAAAAAAATCATTACGGAATCTCTTACACATGTGAGATGAAATTATATATTCAAAATCAACCAAAACATTTACATGCATACGAATCATCAGATTCTACATGTTGTATCATCAAAACATATGTTTTATGTGAAAAAAATAAATATTAACCTGAAAAATTTGGATACTAAAGTCGTGCACTAAATCATATCTCTTAAAAATTTAAAATAAACGTGAAAATGTACGTGAACACAGTTTAAGAAGAAAAACATGAAATCATATTTACTTCTTCAATTTTACAAAAAGAAATAAAATAACAAAGTGATTTTACAAAAAAAAAAAGTAAAATTAAAATAAAAGTATAACAAACTCATACTATAAAACACAACCTTTTAAAAATAATAAAAATAAAATAAAAATAGAGTCATACTTCGAAACAAGACTTTAGAGTAGAAAAAAAGATTAAACCAAAATCATTATTACCTTTTATCAAGAATATCAATTTCAACTTAAAACTTTAAAATATTAAGTTTATGGATTCTTTTATATATTTTTTAAATCTTTTATTTTTTATTTAATGTAAAATTTATACTCACAGTTAAATATTCAATAAAATATTATATTTATATAATAATATTTAAAAAGAAAATAATTAGTAACCAAAAGGTTGTTCACCATTTTTCTTTGTCCCCTTTAAAGGGAAACAGAGAACAACATTTATTCTTTCTACATGTTGTAGCAAATTCCGTGGTAAAAAAAATAGATCATCACTATTCCACTTTAAAATACTTTCATTCTATTTAAGTTTTGAGATGATAATTAACTTAATAAACTTGTAGTTTCTATAGTGATGTTGATTTGATGAATGTTTTATGATGTGTTTTTATAAGCCTCGGATGGCAATTTATGTTGTAAACTTGTAATTACTGAATTAGACTTTTGAGATAAATTTATAGTCTGAAATATCATCATAAGTTTACCATTTCAAGGAACAGTTTCTTCTACTTACTAATAGTGGAGCAGTTTTTCAAGAGTGACCGACATTTAGTGTACCAATAAAAAATACAATTCTTAAACTCAATTACGTTGACTCACGTATAACTATAAAGAGATATAGACATTTGTGGAAAATTATATATATTATTTTACTGTGGTGCCTGTTTTTTTTAAAGATTGTTCTTGAATGTCAAAATTTATCAGTATAAAATTCAATTTTATATAAATTGACTTAAATCTAAAACGTTATTCTCAAGATTTAAAACTAGGATAATTTAATCTTATGTTATTGTTACTTTTACTGAATTCAAAATATTTTACTTTGAAATTTAATTTTGATTTTCATATTAATTTTTCTGCATTTTAAAAAGAAAGACTCAAATATCACAAGGAATTCAGTACCATGCATATCAAGTTTGATTCACCACATAGGATGAACAGATGTCACTTTAGCAATTGGAAATAGAGGCAAAGAATTTTGTTGTTTGCGACGATAATTCATGCTGATATAGTTCCAAAATATCTCATGAAACTTCAAAGTAGAAGTTGCGTGTGTTGATTATTTTGTGAAAAGTAAAGCATTTTTGTCTGTGTGGAATCAGGAACTCTCCAAGATAATAATCAGATATTCCTTTTAAGGTACAAAAATTACTAACATAAATTGTCCTTTTTAATAAAGTGTTTTTAATTTATTTAATCTATAGCAATATATTTAAAGAACTCGAAGTGAAATTGGTGAGTAATCCCTGCACATCATTCTGGAACCTAGTTGTTTCTTTTTAGACACATGCTTTAAGGGAAGCTTTGATTCATTCGGTATTAATAAAAATATTATAACTATTAAATAACATAAAAATGCTAAAACTATAACATAACAATTTTATATTAAAAATAAAATTAACATCAATTTATTTGATTTTATCATTTAAAATGCATATAAAAACTTCAAATAAAATGTCATTATATTTAAATTAAAATTTCAATCATATTCATTAATAATAAGTCTATATTTTAAAAAAATAACATTTTAAGTTGACCTTTTTTAAGAAAAAAAAGTTAAGATGATATCTTGTTGAATTTTTTTTTTCATCCAGTATAAAAATGTATCATTTTTTTTCTTAGTTATTGATTTTAATACAAATGCATTGACAATATAAATTGTAATCTAATATAAACTATCATGTATTATTATTTATTAGCTTTTATAATAATTGTCATAGGTATAATACCTTTAGAATAAATAACGAAATATTTTCAATTAATTTACCAGTCTAATTGTATAAATTCCTCCACTAAAATCATTCAATCCCCCTGATACACAAAATTAAGCTTTTGAAAACCTAGTTAGTTTTGTGGTCTAATCAACATAAAAAGTTGCAAAAATACAAATAGGAAAGGAAATAAGAAAAAACAAGACAAATTAAAGTTGGTGCTGGCTACTGCAAGGACCCCATCTATATGACTTCTTACTAGACAAACATATGCGTTAGATTATAAATTTACATGGCTATCGGTATCATGCTCATAGCCTTTTCAAGGAATTATAATTGCATATACAGATTAAAACTTAAAACACCATGACTAGTACAATTCAGACCTCCAAATTGACTTGATTTCCTTTTGTACCCAAGCATACCAGAATGGGAGCCTGAAATGTAGACCACAAGTTAATATATACAACATTTCTTCTTAGTCAAAATGCTTATGCAATTTGTTCGTCAAGTTTTGAACAACATTACCAAGTTCCTTGTTCCTCTATATACAACATTTCTTCTTAGTCAAAATGCTTATGCAATTTGTTCATCAAGTTTTGAACAACATTACCAAGTTCCTTGTTCTTCTGTATGATGCACCAATTTATATGGGAAAACTCTATACATAGTAGCTGCCAAAATGAATGCAGGTAAAACTAATACAAACTTCAGGTTGCCAATATAATTGCATGCACTACAATTTGTTCTCTATTCCCTATGGTTGTCACTAGTGTCTTCTGTGTTTAGGGCAGACACACATGGAAAGGCGTGGCAACTACACCACAGTTGATTTTTCACTAAGAAAAAAAAAAAAAATGGAACCATTGAAATTTCTATTCTTTCATTTCTTTATTCAAAATTAGAAGCATGAAATTAAAATTTTGATGAGATTTTAAGATGCTGGAGTTCATTATAAGTTGTACACCATGACAAGTTACCTTACTCTACTTTAAAATATATATTTATGATATCAGCATCAAAAACTGCAATTTCAAATCTAACCTTCAGCTGAGCCGTTGAACCAGACACGGACGAATGATGCATTTGGAAGGGCCGTGCTTGGGCTTTGGATACCACTTGGTCCTCACTAACTGTACTATTTGATGGTGCTTTAAAAAAACTTGATCGCGCAGAAAGAAGCTGCTATCAAAATTGTACCTGAAAGTATTACAAAGTCTTGCCGATAAGAATACTGTAATGTTGTTTACCGCATAGACCAACTTGATCCTCCAACTAAAAGATTTGAAGTATCAACCAGGAAGAAGAGAAGCAAAGAGCAAAAGAAAAAAATACACTCAATAATCAACAATCATAAAACAAGATATCAATTTAGAATGCATTCTCCCCACTCCCAATGTTATCATTTCCATCAAATTTAGCAAGCTTTAATGATCCTATTTATGTTGTGCCAGCAACATGGAGGCTGGTATATTGGAATTTGAGCAAAACAATATCAGAGTTTCATAGCATTTCTGCTTAGCGACAGTGTTGTCATAGAAGTATGGCATGATGGCAGCACCATGTTTGAGATGATGGACGGTAAACTTTTAATGAGGGGGGAATTTGTCTCAAATGTTTTCAGAAAACTATACCACTTCCCAATTTGTTTAGTGTGTTGCAGCCAAACAGAAAAGCAATCTCTTGGTCTCCGGTGTGCTGTCTGTGCTGGCAACTCTGCATCATCAGATAACTCATTCCTCTGCTGCTACTCTTAATCTCAGCACACTAAGCATTGGCTTCATCTCTTGTCCCGTCTCTGTTTTCACATCTCACGTCTCACCAACTCACAGCTATCTCTTAAACTCACTAACCCACGATCCAACCCAAAGAAGCCACAGTCATGGACAATTACTGAATCCACCATAAACCTCAAGACCCAATTTACAGAACACTGTAAATCACCTTGAATCCTTCACTTTCAGGGACAAAGAAAGGATGCACCAAACAAATACTATCCTTCATAGAAAAGTACACAGGAAGAATCCAATGGAAAAAAAAAAAAAAAAAAAAAAAAAAAAAAAAAAAAAAAAAAAAAAAAAAAAAAAAAACAGGACCATTGCAATTCTTGATGTGATTATGGATAGGATAAATTAACTTAAGAAGATCTTGGAAGAAGGTTGACTAGAAGTGGGATGAGGAGGAACACTTAACGGTTTTCAAGATAATAGAAAATAGATTTTCATGTAATAAATATTTGTTTGGATACAAAGATAACCTATGGTGTGCTTGGCTAATCCTTTAGTAGTTTAGTTATTTGGACAAAACGGTGGGAAGGAGAGTGTTTGACCACTCCTTCCTATATATGGAACGGATAGGTCATATTTGTACATAACTTTTATAAATGTGAAATCTAGAGAGATTTTGTGAAAAAATAGAGTCTTCTTTCTTCTTTAGAAATATCTTATCTTGAGTGGAGTTTTCAAGTGGCAATCTTGTTTCTTGCTTAAATCCATGGGAGTGACGTAAGGTTGATTCAGAGTTCAACCATCCATGCTAGTTTCAAAAACTGGCCAATTTTTGGTAACATCTTACCATTTTTTTCCTTCATTCTTTGAGCTTTTACAAACCTTGTTCTATTCTTGTCTTCCTCTTTGAGGATCACACCCTCAACACCCTACACCATCTTTGATCAACCAAGAACACCTCCATCTAAGCCAAAACATAAGGCCAAACCACCCTAGAACACCCACCTTCAATTAAAACAAAAAACCAAACCAAGAACTTTACCATACCTCAGCATAAGCTTACGGTCTTTCCCCATTTGAGGTACCAAACTATGAAGGACACACAGATTCTTCAGTGGCAGATCCCCATGTCTGACATCGACACGTGTCAAGTCAACCACTCTGGTAAAAGTGTTGAATTTAAGAAACGTCTTTTTGCGGCTCTGACACTCATTTGACACAACTCCAACTTAGCGTTAACAAGACAAAAAATATTTTAGAAGTTGAAAACTAAAATATCTAGTGTCTAAGATTTTGTTGCCACTTTAAACAAACAAACTGTCTATTTCGCATTTACATTTTATCATTTCTGCAACTTTGAATTTCCCCAAGCTTGCGCCAACTTCTACATCTACCTCTAAGATTCTTCCAATAAACCATCAGAATTATTCAAGAGCCAACCAAGACTCACCTATTCTTTCCTTAAGCAAAGTGTAACCTAACCATACCAAAACACATTGCATTCCTTGTGATCAAATTACATATCTTTGAGAGTAAACTTTAAGCCCTACTCACCCTCACAAAACTAGATGGTAAAATAAGGATTACAATAACTTACATACTATAATTTAGCTATATCTATAATTAATGTGAGATCTCCAACACATCCCCTCACACCAAATTGAAATTTTGAGTGTATGACTAGATATTTATGGGTGATTCGATAGTGAGTAACACGATAAACCCAAAAGACTTCTCTAGTGTACGCTATGATATCATCTTAAAAAGTAGACTTTAAGTCTAACTCAACCTTAAAAAATGACTTGTAAGATAAGGTTTAATTTAGTCATATATAATCGATATAAGATCTTCAATAACATACCACACAAACAACAATCCCAAACCTCTTAGTCAAGCTTGAGTGACCACATCCTAGCATTCGAGAAACCTAAGTTGGGTCTTATGAATACTACATTGACCTAATTCAGTATTGATGAATACAGCCATAAATCTAAATAGAAGGAATCTAGCAATAAAAACTAGTTCGCATATCAACCTGAGTTAATAGAAGCAAAATTTTATAGAAAAAATGCAAAGGAACAAAATACCTTCACAAGATATACACATGAATGTTCAAGTAGCCCATTGGGATCATCGTATCATGTTTCTCCACTTGTCCTTCAGATCAACCTCAAAAATAATTGTTTTTGAAAAATCACTTTTATTATTACAGGTACAAGTCCAGAAAGAAACATAGGAAAGCATTTTGGGGCAGAGATTGCTTACTCCACTTCTATTGTCAAATATGTTACTGTAAAAACTTCTGATTGTTGCCCAGTTTCCTTCTCCAAACCTGCGTAAAAAGAAATATGGTGAATGAGAACATGAAATCTCAAGGCACAAAACTATTAGAAAATTTATTCGCTTTCCATTGCAATTATAACTAATAGCTACGACAGTTAACCAGGGAAATTATGGTTTGACAAGTTTAGAACAAGAACATACATTTTTACACCAGCCCTTAGAGTCTCCTCTTCCAACGCACTCCATTTCCTTTTCCTCCTCCTAGGCTGTCTTATTTGTGGCGAGTTGTCTATTGAATCATCCCACTACAAAATAAAGGACATAACTTATATGCCAATGCAAAAATGAAAAACAAAATGGCATACAAATACAAAATATCAACAGCAAGGAAAAGAATCCATCAACAAAGGACTTTTAATCATCTGAATGATCAACATCATCTTTGGGGATCCACAGGCCACTGGATCAAGTGGTAGCAAGGTTTTCAAATGTGGTTTCTACATAACAATCACAAACGGTGCTACACCGGTTGCATTGTATTGCAATTGTTTAGAACTTTTCTAAACACAATAAAAAAACCTTGGGAAGATGGTAATCCTTGTAGGAAAGCTTCCTCCGAGAGATAGCAAGCATCTTTCCATGAAAGAAGTTATCTTGACCAAGATGGCATCTTTTAGATCAAAACTTAGACAATGGCAAACAGTACAATCTTAAAGGAATCTGCCCCTAGATTAAAACAGACAATAACAAATATGATTACCTCAAAGGTACGGGCACTTCTGTTTCGTTCCATTAAATGGGGCTGATGTATATTACTACAATGAACAGAAGACTTCTTCCCAAGATTGGCATCATTAGGCTGATAAAGTACAATACTCTGGCAAACATCTGGATCCGGTACATCTATATCTGGAGTACGGTTTTCAATAGGTGGCTCAATATTTGTATCACTTGTTGCCAATTTGGATCTTACAACTTCAGATATATGCAATGCATTAGGAAGAGGATCATTGACCAATGCTCTTAACTCATAAGAACTTGATTTAAGGGATTCCCTAACTTTTCTGATTTCAGAACTAGGAATAGAATCATGTTTGCTCCAAGATTTTGCAGACTCCACTTCGTCTGAACCAAATATTTTAACTCCCCTATGACATGAGCGCAGTGCAGAGTGTTTGTGTTTAACCCGAAGATTCTGCTTCTGAATTACTGCTGGGAACACAAATGTACAATAAAAAATGTAAATAACAGTGAAACAAGAGTAAGAAGCAATTATTGAACAGTGTTGCGACTTCATCGTTGAAGTTAATTCCAAATAATGAATGACCAATTTTAACAAATGTGCAACATCATTCCAAAGTTTAAGACAATTTTAATTTGACAAAATTTTGTAGTGAGTGAGGACTCCAAAGTGAGGAAAAAAAATACTACTTGGTTCCACTTGACGATAACAACACTGGTAAAGTTCATAGCATATACACAGCATTATTACAAAATATTTTGCACCCATTCAAATCGCATTTTATACTTAATGAGACAAACAATAAAATTACAAATTGATTTCCCACATCTTTGCTCTCGTGTTGTATATACATGAAGCAACTAATAACATGTTTAGGAAAATGTTCCACACCCAAAAGTTCAGACGTGAAAAACACAAAAGCTAAAACTAAGTGTGAAAAATCACATCCACGACCCATTTCCAAATCACATCCATGATGTAGGGAATCATTGAGTATCCAAAATCACACACTTCTTTCCACAGACAAACACTATTGCATGCAGACACACACATACATTGCTTAAAGTATAATTCTAAGGTACTAGATAAAATATTAATATACTTAAACTCAAAGTAAATAAAAAAAAGTACATATATTTCAAAAACGTCGCAAGCGAAAACAAGAAACCTGGATAAAACACGTAGTAGAAACTTAAAACATGCCACACAAAACCCCACAGGTAAGTTAACTTATGAACAAATTAAGCTTCCACTACTTCCATTTGCTATCACAACTTTAAACACGCATTACTCAGTGTAACACCCAAAAACGAACATCATTTGCATTGCAAGTAACTAACAGTTCAAACTTCAAAGCAAAAAATCGAAATTCATGAATCAGCACTCACAGTCATTGGAAAAAGGTACCTTTATCTGTCTCAAGTGGCAAGTCACAACCACCCACTTCCTGATTCGCATCAATTTTCTCTTCCAATTGTTGATTGCCCTGATTCTCATCATGCATTGCCACATTCTCCATGCATGCATCTTCACCATCATTGTCATTATCATGATCATTATCACTCTTCTTACCACTAACAACAAAATCATCTTTCTCTTTGGTTAAACCCTTCGACATCGCCGCAACTGATTCCAAAAACGAAGGGCCCATCGATTCCCACGCTTCCTTCAAATACGCCCTCAGCTCGTTCAGCGCCTCCCTCCTGCTATTCAAATCCGCCAGCCTCTCGCAAGCCCTAGAATCCCCAAGCGCAGCCTCCACGTCGTCCCGCCACCGCGCCAACTCGCCAGACACCAGCCTGCTCCGGCGCGCCTCCAGTGCCGCCACGCGGCCGCGCCAGATCCGCCTCACGGCGCCAGAGAACTCCCCGTCGGGGTCATCGGGGTCGGCAGCGAGGTACTTGACAGTACACTCGACAGCGACGGCGAGGTACGCGCGGCGGAGCGCGACGCAGGCGTCGGCACCATCGATTTCCTCGAGGAGTTCGAGGATTTGGAGCGCGGTTTCCGGGATGGAGGCCTTGAGGAGGAGGGTGCGGAGTGTGCGGAGGAGAAGGGTCTTCTTGAGGCGGGAGTCGGCGCCGGAGAGAGGAAGGGCGATTAAGGTTTTTTGGATTAGGGAATCGGGGACGGAACTGCGGAGGAGGAACTCTATCACCCACCGAGAAATGTCGGTGTCCATTTTTCCGATTTCGAAGATGGGGAATTTGCGCTCATGGAACTGGGATTTGGTGGGAAGAACAGGGAAAAATAGTCTTTTTCTTTTAAATCATAATTTTAATATTCTTAATTTCCGCGATTTTGACTTTTTCTTTTACTTTTCTTTTCTAAATATAAATATTTATTTTTCACAAATTTCATCCATCTCATTAGTATTGATTATTCGACGTATTAAAATATTTTTTTAGTTAACGCTACTCTCAATTTTTTTTTTAAATCTTACTCACACTGTTTTATTGTTGTTTGATTTTTTCTGTGTTTCTTTTCTCAATCTTTCTAATAAGTCATATAGTTTGTTGTATAATTGGTTCAAATTATAAACTCAATGTCTTAATATTTTAGATAATATATAAGAATCTACAAACCTAGTGTTTTTAAATTTTTTGAGTTGAAGATAGCATCAATTTTTTGTATAGGTCTGACTCAGGTCTCATACCTGTTTAACCTCTCTGACATTATTTCTCCTCGATTTTTCTAACACCAAATAATTATGTTTGATTCATGTTGATACTTTTAGTTGCATTATAGAAAAATTTCATCCATTTCCTCCCTATTTCACTCCATCACATGTTACCTTTTTTATTAAGACATAAAATTTATAAAATAGTCTTTGGAGATATCTCACAACAATGAGATCTGGCCCACATAATAGATCACACCACCTTTAACTCTTAAAACAACATGTTTGTAGATTTTTTTTATTTTATGTTATTCAACTTTCTCATCTTTACTTCATATAAGAATTAGATTCCTACTTAGATAATATTTTCATCCCCTTAAATGTGAAAAGAAAATGGTAAACTAATTGTTCTTCCGACCCATTAAGCACATACATCTATGTTTCGTGCATGTATGTGTCTTCCTAATATTACACTTTGTTGCCAACCTTTGTATAAATACCTTCCAAGAGAAATTTTTATCCTTGTTTTAAAATTTGGTGCATCTAAATGTACATGTCAATTATTAGTAATTTCTTGTACATTGACTAACTTGCTAGCACTGTAATACCACATTTGTAATGAATGCTTAATCACTTAATGAATATGAATGTTCAAGTAGTTAAAAATAAAACCATAATGCACAAAAAGAATATGTTGTGACAAAATTCTTGTACTACCATCACCCGATAACCTCAGGTCAGTAAAGATTGCATCTGAGATTCAAGGGTCATTATACTCAACAATTCTCAAATCTCAGCCTCCACCTACAACAACGGTAACTACTCATGTTGTTACCATGGACTTGGGCTTAACAGCTCAACCCATAACCTATATATATAACACTCACTACATAAAATATCACTCACTCATTACTCAGCTTTCACATTCACTTGTATTATCTCTCACTCCCCTCATTGATCACGTATTGACTTGAGTGTCGAAGTGTCTTCTGCACTCTCTTCGGTCTTCGGAACTACAACAACTCGGATCTTCAAGTGCTTGAACTCGGATCAAGTCAATTTCAGCCCACCTCGTCAAGACACCAATTCAGTACTCGTTAAGAACATTTGGCGCCCACCGTTTGACCGAGTAAAACTTTTCCCTGGCTCGGGTATTCAGAGTTGCCCCACTTTCAAATCAAATTAATCATACCTTCATTCCACTTGATATGGATCCAGCAACACTCAAAGTAACCAAGGCTCACATGGAAACCATCTTCCAGAACAACATGCAAGAGGCACTATCGAGCCTCAGGAAAGAACTGATAGACCAGAAGGAAGCACGTCGCAAGGAGCTGACAACCATGCAACAACAACTAGTTGATCTTTAGAAGGGACGTGATACTCGTCAACCAACACCACCACCACACCTTGAAGAGGTGGACGAAAGTCAAGTAGTTGGACACGTATCCAAGAAAATAATAATTAATCAAGGAGAACAATCAAGAATTGTTCGTAGCTCATCCATGGCAGAAGATAAAGGAGATCAACCCAAGTTAATACTCGGTGCCGATGTTGACCAGAGGAAGCATCCTAAATGGTTGTCGGTGCTGAAGCTGACCAGAGACATCCAGCTACAGTGGTGCTCTGTGCCGAGTACGACTTAAGAGAACAACCTAAGGTTATCCTCGACGCAGACCTGGCAAGAATTGTGAGGATTTCTTGGGAAGTCAACCAAGAACTCCCGTTCCACCAAACTCCAACTCCTCGCCTCAATGTCGAGTTAGAAGCATACATGGAAGGCTTCCATCCTTCCACTATCAAGGTCATGAAAGCTCAACTCCCCAAGAAGTGGAAATGGCCAAAGGTGGATTCATACGATGGAACCTCAGACCCAGACGCACACGTCAAAGCCTATATGATCCGGGTCAATCTCTTCTCTGGAGACCTAAGGCATTGCAGACTATTCCCTACCACACTTAAGGGAACAACCCTCTAGTGGTATTATTCCTTATCACATAATTCGGTAGACTCATTTTGCACCCTATGCTCAAAGCTCATAGCACGATTCATTGACAACAAGCCGATGGCTACCTCATTGACCTCGCTCCACCACGTGACTCAAGGTAAGAATGAGTCACTCAAATAGCACATGGCTCACTTTACTAAAGTTTACCTCAACATCCCAAATCTTCATCCCGTTGTGGCAATGCATGCATTAATAGTGGGATTGAAGCCCGACCTCTTCCCCTTCCTCCTTGCCACCTCAATGGCAACACGTGAGGTGGCGGCTTCCACCGCGAGAGGTGTCTCTGCGGTGTGTTCCACTATTCTAACAGAAGGAGCGACAAATTGCTCCAACATATCACCTGAGACAGAGAAAGATTCGGCCTTGGAAGAAGAAGAATAACAACAATACTAAATGGGATGAACCTCTCTAGAGACTAAAGGGTTGCCCCAAAACTACCAAAATCAGATTTAGAAAAGGAAGACATGGTTGCAAGGACTTACCAAACTCATAAACTTGAAGAAAAGTTGGAAAAAGACTCAATGAGCTTGAAAGACTTGATTCAAGAAGCACAAGAAGCAAGAACAAAGAAAGGTTGGCACGACGTTCTTCAAATGGCATAGTAAAGGAATTTTAAACTTTGGAATTCTGTTTAAAGCGTGTTGGAAAAGCTTGGAAAAGGTGAAGCTTGAAACGCAACGTTTCAAGCCAAACGATTCATCTTCTAGGACCACGTGTGCATCGAATTATCCTTCCAAAGGTTTCCATGTGTACCCCCCTTCAACATCACATCAACGCGATAATTTGACGTAAAAGAAGCTTCGTCACCTACTCCTTGAGAAGTGAGAAGTCAGAGCTATGATTACACGAGCAAAAGCCCTCATTAATGCTCTGACAACTTTTAAAAGGCAAAGTCAAGCTTGGGCACATGAGCTATATGGTCATTCTAGCTTCCTATTAAACACATAACTTGGCTATACAAGTTATAATTATACAGTTCAAGTACACGAGCTAGGGACACTCAAATAATCTCTAAGACTATCTCTAAAAGATTATAACGTCCTCGGACCGACGACCATATTAAGCTCAAATTATACACACACTTAAGCTCACTCACTATATTTAGCTTGGAGCTTGGAGGCTTGTATACTGCCCTCACCCGATAACCTCAAGTCAATTAAGATTGCATCCAAGATTCAAGAGTTATTATACCCAACAATCCTCAAATCTCGGCCTCCACTTGCAACAGCACGATAACTACTCAAGTTGTTACCATGGATTTGGACTTAACAGCTCAGCTCATAACCTATATATATAGCACTCACTAGAGGAAGTATCGCTTACTCATTACTTAATTTTCACATTCACTTGTATTCTCCCTCACTTTCCTCATTCATCACGTGAAGACTTAAGCGTCGCAGTGTCTTTTACAGATGGACCTTCTTTTGATTTTCAGAACTACAACAACTCAGATCTTCAAAGGCTTGAACACGAATCAAGTTGGTTTCAGTCTACCTCATCAAAACACCGATTTAGTCTTCCTTAAGAATAATTCTCAAAATCACATAACGTAAAGAAATAAAATGTAAAATTCAATTGACTTAATTATAAAAATATTGCGTAAGTGTTGAATGTAAGTTGCCTTTTAAAATAGCTACACTAGAAGTTGTATAAATTACTTATTCTCTTGAACCACAATTTTTATTCTAATTTCAGCATGATGATTTTGAACTTAGAACTTCGAATTTAGAAATGTCATTTTCATTAGTATTCACAAAAGAAAGTTGGTATTTTGAATTTATAATTTTCAATATTGAATTAATTTTCAATAAAACATGTTTTAGGCTTTTGTTTAGATAATGTTCTCTGGTGTTAAAAATATTTCGTTTTCAAAAATATGTAAAGTCACTAAGGTTGAGTCCTATTGAGAGATTAAAAAATTGATTTTGATAAGACTTCATAAATGTGTGCATTTAAGCATTCATATATGTTAAGAAAGAAAAATAATTCTAAAAATATGTAACCTGAAATGATCACGCATTGTAAATACATTATATGAAAAATAATAATACCAACCGTTAAAATGCTGATAAATTAAATCTATCTATGTATCCATGAAATTCAATAATGAGAATGAGATTTTTGACTCATATCTTCCTTTTATATCAACTCAAATAAGTTAAAAATCAGATTTCAAAAAAGCTAAAATACAATGTAATATTACAAATAATTATAAATTAATTTTAGTGTATGAATAAATTTATTTAATTTTTCTTATTTTTTCATGCTTATGAAACAACTTCGTGCACACCAAAACTAAGTAATTTACTCACCCTTTTTCAAATTAAATATCATTAAACTGCCAGATTTTTTTATATCATTCGTGTATGGAATGACATTGAAAGTGAAATTGTAGTGTGCTAAACCAGTTAGAACTTTCACACAAAACGCAACTAAAGATTATTGCAAAAATCAAAGAATATGTGAAATTGATCTATATAAAGAGATTGCTGGTGGCAAAAGAATCCACAACAAACAAACTCTTTTCAACTAGGTTTATGTTTCCCTTTTTCTGGTCACCACCATGACCAGGAGAAAGGTGAAACTTGCATTCATAGAAAATGATTCTTCAAGGAAGACAACATACAAGAAAAGGAAAAAGGGAGTGTTGAAGAAGATTGAGGAGCTCAGCACCCTTTGTGGCATTGATGCATGTGCCATAGTTTACGGTCCCGATGATCACGAGCCAGAGGTTTGGCCATCCCATTGCGGGGTCCAAAGGGTGGTGGGAAGGTTCAGGAACATGCCTGCAGTGGAGAAAATCAAGAAGATGGTGAACCAAGAGAGCTTCATAGGGCAAAGGATCCAAAAGGGTAACGAACAAATGATGAAACTCACGAAGGACAATGCGGAGAAGGAGTTGACCTTGTTCATGTTTCAGTGCCTCACTGAAGGTAGGGTTTTGCCAGATGAAAACAACATGACCTTGGCTGATTTGAAGGTCTTTTCATCAGTGATTGAACAGAACTTGGAAGAAATTGGTAAAAGATTGCAAACTCTGAACGGTGATAAGATAGAACCAAATCAAGAACCCCAGATGGAAACATCAGTGTTCCAACCACAGTTGAAAACAGCATCGTACCAACGGCATTTGCAAATGGCAGTGGTGAGTGCTGAACATGGGTTGGATATGGATGCTAACCCCATGCAAAGGTTGTTGTTTATGGACTTGCTTAATGGTGAGAGAGATGAGACAATAATGCCTCCCTTTGGTGATCCTAATCTCCAGTTTTGGCCAAACCTAGGGTTGTTACCTTGAAAAGAGCATGTGTTTGTTGTCAGTTGTTCTTCCGTGATTATGTTTCAGTTCAATTCATTTTGGTTTGATTTGATGATTTTAAGTCGTTATTGATGTGTCTTCACATTTTTATATATTCTGGTAGGTGAAGACGAATAAATAAAATGGCTTTGGCTGCACGTGTTGCTAAACTTGCAGGGCGGTGAAGCATTATGGTTCTATTATAATAAAGATGAAATTGGAAGAAAATATTATAATAAATTATAATATTGGTATTTGAATTAAATTTTGAATTTTTAGTTTGTTAAAGAAAATATGAAAATAAGTAATATCAAAAATTAAATAAAATTATTAGGTTATGGGAACAGAATTCTCAATAGTTAAAGTAAATAATGTTAGTTAATGAATTAAAATGTAAATAGTGTTTTAGGGTTTAGGATTAAATGAATTAAAATATAAATGGTGCTTGTTAAGAAATAAAAGTAAAAAGAGTGGTAGTTGAAATTATTTTTTTTCTGAAAAAGTAACAATAGAAAAAAAAGTCTAATAGATTAGTTAATAGTGTAACTAAATATATATTTCATTTTATATCGATAACATATATTGGTCAAATAACTTATATAGAATACTCAAAGCAACTAATGTTAAAACTTATAGAGTAAATTTTGAAGGAAATTAAATTATATATATTATTTATCATTAGAAAAATTAAGTTGATATGATTTGTAGATGGTGAATACTTCACAAGAAAAAATATATTTCAATATATTGTCGTATTTAACATTAAAGTTAAGGATATCAAAGTGGCGGTTACTTAAAATTCATTAATCTATTTTGTTTGTTCAATCCAACTTATCATTGGAATGTCAATGGTAATATATATAGTTGGTTTGAGAGTTCAATTTATATTTGTTAGGTTTTGTTTAGTTGAAGAAGTAGATTTGAAGGAATGAATTTGAGTTGATTGTGTATAAATGGTAAAGTTGTTTGGATTAATGGATAGATGATTAAATTTAGAAGGATTTAAAAAAGATGTTTGTGAAAGTTTGTAAATGATATGATAGATATAAATTAATGTTAATGAATAAAACTTTATAATTACATTTTTACTCTTAACTTTAAAAATAATTAAAAATAATAAATTTTTAATTTAGTTAATTTTAATAGTTTTTTTAATTTTAATAATACAATTAACTTTATTTAAATTTAATTTAATAAAATATTATTAATTTTTAAATATAATTAATAAATTAAATTTATTAATTTTTTATACTAAATTTACACAATATTACTATTATATTGAACTTATATTATTATAAATAATTATATTTATTTTTATTAGATCACATTTATATTATTATTATTAATTATATCATTAAATATTTTAATTATATCAATTAATTTAAATATAAATTTTTTATTTTAATATTATTTTTTATTATATTATAATATATAATTAACTATATATATTTAGAATTTGTTATATATTAAATTTAAAATATATAATCAATCATAGTTATGTGTATATATTTAAGGGTTATTTTGTAATTTTAAGGATACTGAGTTAACATCTTTGCAATCTCTTTAAAGGGTTACAAATCATCTCCTGCAAATCTTGGCTCATCTATCCTTGTTAATCTCAAATCAAACATGTGTAATCTTTAACAATCCATCCTCTTCTATAGTCGAATCACTCAAATCTTCTCATCCAAACACACTATTAAAAAAATATAAGAAGATGAATATGATAATCTTAATATTATAAAAGGTAATAAAACATATTGTTTTGGTCTATCTCCACCGATTTGTTAAAAATGAAGAAGACAAATTAACTGATCTGTAACATCCCATATTTTTCAAATGATAGGAACTTTATAGCATAAAATTATATAATAAACTTGGATATAAAAAAATCCATACATTCATCATGTATTTCAAAATGTACTTCTTTAAATAAGATTTAATAAAATTATCTTTAATAAAATTACAAATAAAATAAAATAAAGTTTCTCCAATAATTCACTTGGGATTCACACCACCTGTCAAATCCTCTGCTCACGTGTAATATCGTAGATTTAAAAACAAAACAAACAACACGCAACAAGAAGGGTAAGCTAGAGAATTTTCAAAATATATATATTTTCATAAATTGGATTTCTACCACAACAAAACAACAATAATTCAATCTTTCATAATTCATCTCACATCATACATATATTGACTCACAAACAAATACACTAGACTCTCTACTTCCGAAAGACACTCATGCATTGAGTTAGACTCAGAAGTGTATACCTGTCATATACCACCAAACTGTTCCCATCGGGCTCATATTTCAAACCTCAAAATAGTTTATTCCAATCGGACTCATATTTCAAACCTCGGACAAGATCATATGAACCTCCTTTGACTCTTTACTAATTGGTAATTTTCATCCATGTGAATCCAATGTACCAGTAGAGTCAGGATACCTCCTTAGAATCCCCAAAACAATGCACATCCTAATAATCTCAACACGAGTATTTCCTTTCCTGAAGATACTATATCTCGATCACACACCACATCATTCACAAATATTGATACTAGATCATACAATACATAAACATTTATCCAATTCATTAATAAACAAATAATTACAATATTTATGAAAAACAATCAAACTAGCTTCTCTTACCAAATATCATCATTCTAGATAAAATTTTGTTTCAAAGGAGACAAACATTTATAAAAAAAACTATGTAACTAGCTTCCTTTACCAAATATCATCATTCTAGATAAATTTCTATTTCAAATGACACAAACATTTATAAAAAAATATGCAACTAGCTTCCCTTACCAAATATCATCATTCTATATAAATTTCTATTTCAAAGGAGACAAACATTTATAAAAAAATATGCAACTAGCTTCCCTTACCTCTATAGAGTAGAGATACTCAAAAACCCTAAAATCATAGGCAACCTAACTCTGTTCAAGAATCTGATCGGACACTCTTGATCTACTTAACACTATAAATCTAGGAATGTCCTTTGGTTGTCAATCTGATAACCTATGAGATCACAAATTTAGAGAGAAGGTAGAAAACTTTAAAGAAAAATTGTTTTAGAGATGATGGTTTTCATAAGAATGAAATTGTATATCTTCTTAAATAAAGAGAGAGTTAGTAGTTTTTATAAATACAATATCTTTCTTAGAGATAATTTATGATTTTCATTAGAATAAAACAGAATATGAAAATATGTTATTAGAGAGAAAGAGAGAGTTGGTGGTTGTTATAAAATTAAAAAGTAAATAACTAACTTTTATTTACTTAAATAACTTTTCTGTTTAAAAAAATAAATGTATCTTATTTATCTCTAAAACTAAATTTTAGGTTAATTTTTATCCTATAGTTATTCTCTAGAGTATTACATAATCAAGATTATGACTTATCATCATTACTTATTTCACTCAATTGATAAATGAGAATGTTGCCAGGTAAAATATGAGAAAGAAAAGAATAAAAATATGGAGAAAGTTCAAGTTTATTATTTCTTAAAATATATATAATATATAAATTTAGTTAAAAGGCCTAATATATATTGATAACTTAACCAAAATTCTTAAATTTGAATGTAAATTCACATTATAAGAAATTTTTGATTTACTTATAAATTATTACATATAAATTTTTATTTGTAGGTAAATTTAACATTATCTATGAATCTATTACATACAAATTTTATTTATGTATAGATAACCATATCCTAATTCGTAAGTAATTACATACGAATCTTAATTTATAGGTAAATTTGACTTTAAATACGAATTTGTTACCTACGAGAAAATATGTAGGTAATACGAATCCAAATCCCGTATATAATCATAGTTATTTGAATTGGTATGTAATTTACTTACAGATTTTTTCTGCAAATAATATTAATAATAAATTTTATTAAAATTATTATTATTATTAATGTTATTATTATTTTATTAATAAAAATATTAATATTTTATTATTAATAATAAATATTAGTAATAATGATATTATTATTATTAACTTATATAATTAATAATATAATTAATATTATATTTAATGCTATTTTTATTAGTTTTATTATTAGTATTATAATTATTATCATTATTATTACAATTAATATTATTACTATTATCATTAATATCATTGATGATAATATTAATTTTATAATTATTATTAATATTAATAATATTATCATTTTTAGTATTAATATTAACGTGGTTAATAATAGTAATATTAATATTATTAATGTTATATTAATAATTTTATTATTAACATTAATTTTTATATTAAACTTATTAGTAATGTTATTATTATTATTAATATTATTATTTATGATATTAATATCATTATTATTAACTTGTATAATTAATAATAATAATAATATTATATTTAATATTTCTTATTATTATATTTAATATTTCTTCTTCTTCTTATTATTTTATTACAATTAACTATAATAATAATAATATCATTATTATTAATATTATTATTTTTAATATTATTATCAATATTAATTTTGATATTATATTTATTATTATTTTTGTATTATTATCATAATTAATAATATTATTAATATTATATTTATTAATATTAAAAAT